>Ga0210044_10000672_pt1 | contig 51783 bp, 43 predicted proteins | sample CryGey13umfilter_2_FD_183959 | JGI IMG/M metagenome (GOLD analysis project Ga0210044, IMG submission 183959) | Groundwater microbial communities from aquifer in Utah, USA - Crystal Geyser 4/9/14 3 um filter (SPAdes) (version 2) | ecosystem: Environmental > Aquatic > Deep subsurface >...
CCGCCCCGCCTCGAGCTCAGCCGCCACGCGCAGCACCTCGAACTCCGTGCCCTCGAGCACGCCAATGGCCTCCTCGGCCTGCGCCTGCCCCGCGCTCGCTTGCCCCGCGAGGCCCGAGGTGGTCGCGAGGCTGAGCAGGGCGTGGGCGACCTCGCGCACCATGCCCGCCTCGCGGGCGCGGCCGAGCGCCTCCCACGACGTCGCCGTCGCCTCGGCGAGCTTGCCCTCGGCGCGCTCGACCGCCGCGCGCCCGATGAGCGCGTTCACCGCCTCCCGGCGCCCGCCGGTTGGTGCGGCCGTCGCGAGCCTGCGAGCCTCGTCGATGTGCCCGGTGCGAATCGCCTCGCCGAGCGCCGCCTCGGGCTCGACCTCGCGCCCCTGATCCGCTAGCACGAGCGCCCGGTTCACCGCCACCCGCGCCGCGACCGCCGAGTCCGGGTGCTCCGCGAGCAGACGATCCGCGTGGTCCAAGCGCGCGAGCGCGTCGGTAGCGCGCCCGAGATCCGCGAGGACGAGCGCCGCGAGCGAGAGCGCAGCGGCGTCTTCCGGCGAGAGGGCGAGCGAGCGCTGGACGTGGGAGAGCGCGCGGCGCGGCCAGCCGCCTTCGTAGCGCGCGAGCGCCGCGGCGCTGTGCACCCGCGCGTCTCCGCTCACCGCAGCGACCGCCTCAAGCGCCCGCGCAGCCTCGTCAAAGCGCCCAGCGGCCATCGCGGCGTCGGCGTCCGCGAGCACCCCCGCGGCTGAGGCCTCAAGCGCAGGCGCCTCTGTCACGACCTGCGCCACCCCTGGGTCCGCGACCGCGACCGCCATCCACACGCACCACCACAAGCTCATTCCCGCTCCTGTTGCGATACGCGTCGCGTATGCACGGCACCCGTATCGTCGATCTCTCGCGTGTCCTCGCTGGCCCCTGGGCCACCATGCACCTGGCTGACCAGGGCGCGGACGTCATCAAGGTGGAGCCCCCCGAGGGCGACGAGACCCGCAGCTTCGGCCCGTTCTTGAACGGTGAGTCCACCTACTTCGCCTCGTGCAACCGCAATAAGCGCTCGATCGCGCTGGACCTGAAGCACCCGGCCGGACGCGAGGTGCTGCTGCGGCTCTTGGGTACGGCGGACGTGCTGCTGCACAACTTCCGCCCCGGCGTCGACGAGCGCCTCGGGCTGCGATGGGACGCGCTCCACCAACGTTTTCCGAGGCTGGTGCTCGTCGTGATCCACGCCTTCGGCGACCAGCCCGGACGCGAAGATCGGCTGCGGCCCGGGTACGATCTGGTGGTGCAGTGCATGAGCGGCACGGTGTCGCTGGGCGGCTTCCCTGGATCGCCGCCCACGCGCGCGGGCGTCTCCACCGCGGACCACATCGCGGGGCTGCTCGCGGTGCAGGGCGTGCTGAGCGGCTTGCTCGACCGCGAGCGCACCGGCGAGGGGCAGCGGGTCGAGGTGAACATGCTGCACGCCCAAGCGAGCACGCTCTCCTACCACGTCACACGCTACACGCTGACGGGCGAGGCCGAGGAGCGCCGAGGCAACGCGCACGCCGGCTTGGTCCCGTACAACCTGTACAAGTGCAGCGACGGCTGGCTGGCGGTGAGCTGCGGAAACGACCGCATCTGGCAGCGGCTCCGCTTGGCCCTCGACCTGCCTGACGAGCCCGCTTGGCGCTCCAACCCCGGCCGCGTCGCCGACCGCGAGACGCTGGAGGCCGCGCTGGAGGCCGCGCTGTGCGAGCGCACCGTCGCGAGCGCCGACGCGCTCCTGTGCGAGCACGGCGTGCCGGTCGGCCCCGTCAACGACCTGCCCACGGCCATCGCCCACCCCGCAGTGGAGCTGGTCGACGTGCCGCACCCGACCTGGGGCGCGTTTCGGGCCCTCGGTCCCATCCTGCACACGAAGACGACCGTCACGGCGCACCGCGCGCCCCCCGCGTTGGGCGAGCACCGCGACGAGCTGCTCACCGAGCTCGGCTTGTCGGCGCCCGACATCGCTGTGCTTCGCGCCCGCGGCGCCTTTGGTGAGGATCACGAGCGCAGCTGAGCGTCCAGCACCCGCAGCTGCTCGGGCGCGACCATCGCGGAGGTCATCCCCTGCACGACATCGCCGCTGACGGTCACCTGCGCGCCGTCCCACGCGGAGGGCAAGTCCCCGAGCAGCTCGTAGCGGTGCGCGCCCGCTGTGGTGAGCACCCACGCGCCCATGCCGACGTGAACCCGCTCCAGTCGGCCGGTCAGCGTCACGCGCGCCTCCCCTCAAGATCGTGAAGACCCGCCAGCGCCAGGCCCAGGCCCATCGAGAGCACCGCCTGCCCGACGAGCCAGGCCCCGCCAAGACCTTCGCCCATCCACCAAGGCGCGACGCTGCCATCCCAGGCGCCGTGAAGCAGCCCGACCGCGACCGCCGCGCAGACGCCGACCGCGAACGCCCGCGTCGGGCGCCATGCGCCGAGGGTGAGCGCCGCCAGGATCGGCACCAAGCCCGACGCCCACAGCGGGAAGCCGCTGGCGCCGACGCTCCACAGCGCCGAGGGCGCCGCCACGAGGCCCGCGCCCGCAGGCGACAGCGGACCGGCGAGCAGGCCGCCCCACAGCGCCGCCTGCAGCCAGAACCCGACCGCCCCAGGCGCGGCGCTCGCGAGCACCACGCCGAGGCCGGCGCCAAAGGCCCAGCGCCACCGCGACGCGCGCCCCTGGACCAGGTCCAAAGCGCCGCCGAGGTCCAAGGAGCCAGCGCCCAAGCGGCGATCTGCGGCCCGACCGCTGGCGGAGCCGAGCAGCGCCGCCTCGACGCAGGAGGCCTCGCACGCGCCGGTGGAGAGGAGCACCGCCGCCGCGCCCGCGACGTGCGGCGTGGCCATGGACGTGCCTTGCAGCTCGCGGTACGCGCCCGCGCCCTCGCCGAGCGTGTTCTGGAGCACGCCCCCGCCGGGAACGCGCGTGTCCCCGCCCGGCGCCGCGAGGTCCACGCCGACGCCCCACGAGGAGTACGGCGCGCGGGTGCCGTCGGGGCCTGTCGCGGCGACGCCAAGGGTGCTCGCGAGCGCGCCGGGGTAGCTCACGCCCTCAGTCCCCGAGTTTCCGACCGCTGCGACCACGACGACCCCCCGCGCCCGCGCTTTGTCGGCGGCGACAGCGACCACCTTGGAGTAGCGCCCCCCGAGCGAGAGGTTGATGACGTTCGCGCCGTTATCGGCCGCCCAGTCGATGCCGGCGGCGATGGCCTCGGAGGTGCCCGAGCCCCAGCGGTCCAGCGCCTTTACCGGCAGGAGCGTCGCTTGCGGCGCGACCCCCGCCGCGCCGATGCCGTTGAAGGTCGTCTGCGCGATCGTGCCCGCGACATGGGTGCCGTGCCCGTTGTCATCGGTGCTCGACGACACGCCAGGCACAAAGGAGATCCCAGGCCGAACACGCGCGGGGTCGAGGTCCTCCACCAGCGCGATCCCGGTGTCGATGACTGCGACGACCACCCCGCGGCCTTGCGGCGTCTCGTCCCAGCCCCGCGGCGCCCCCATGGCGTCGAGGTGCCATTGGCGCGGGTAGAGCGGGTCATTCGGCAGGCCGAGCGCCGTGAGCTGTATCTCAGGCTCGACCGCCTCGACGAGCGGATCACCTGCGAGCGACGCTGCAGCGGCGGCCAGGTCCGGCACATGCGCCACGGCGAGCGCCTCGTCGCGCGTCTCATCGGCGAACCAAGCGAGCGGCGCGCCGAGCTTGAGGGCCAGGACCGCGAGGTCCGACTCATCCGCGCCGTCCACGAGGTCGACGACGAGCACGCCCGGCTCGGCGAGGATCGCGTCGCGCGAGGGCTCGGGGAGCTGGCGCTCCGGCTCTGGCCACGCCGCCTCCCACGCCGCGAGCAGGAGCAGCGCGAGCTTGAGCAGCGATGAGGTGAAGCGGCGCATGGTCCTCTCAATATAAGCTGCGGACACCCGCAGCATGGCACAGGTTCCACTCACCCGCTGAGTTCGGGCTATCGTGGAAGATGGAGCTGAAGTAGACTAGACCGGACGAGGAACCGGGTCCCGGCCGACCCCCTCTCGGAGTCCGCATCATGCACCACCGCACGCTCGCCGCCGCGTTGCTCGCCCTCGCGCCCCCCACCTGGGCGCAAGAGGCGCCTACGTCGGACACGCCCGTCGTCGACGCCCCGGCCGCGCCCACGCCACAAGCGACAGGCAACCACATCGCGGTCGTCATCGGCATCTCGCAGTACGGCAACCTGCCGGGGCGCGTGAACCTGCCAAACGCCAGGTCAAACGCTAGCGAGCTGGCGCAGAGCCTCAAGGATGACGCGCACTATAACCACGTCTTCTTGCTCACCGACGCCCAAGCCACCCGCGACGCGATCCGCGGCGTGCTGCAGCGCGAGGTCGGGTCCTTGGCCGGCCCCGACGATGTGTTGCTCCTCTACTTCGAAGGCCACGGCGTTGGCGCCGACTTCGGCTTGCCCACGCTGCTCACCTACGACGCCACCCTAGAGAACGGCCAAGAGGACGGCCTGGAGCTACAGAGCTTCGCCCGTGATCTTCAGGCGTGGAGCCACGCAGGAACCACGGTCATCGTCACCGACGTGGTTCACGAGCAGCAGATTGACGGCATCTCGCTCTTCGGTCCCTCCGCGCCGCACTGGCCCCGCATGCCCACCGGCACCATGGTGCTCTCCGCCACGCAGCCCGAGGCCGCCGCCAAAGAAGGCCAGTTTGGCAAGACCTTTCAGCGCGCCATCGCTGGCGGCGCCGACCTCGACTACGACCACGTCGTCACGCTGTCGGAGCTCTACTCCTGGGTCGTGTCACAGCTCGCACCCACCGGCCAAATTCCTGTCACCTCGGGCGACTTTAGCGGACGGTCGGCCTTCGCTATCAACCTCGACACGCAGCCACCGGCGCCCACGCTGCCCGACGGCGTCGACGCGCCCATCATCGACGTGACCGCCGGTGGCGTCGCCACAGCTCCCACGCCCATCATCCCGTTGTTCCCGGACATCGCGGTCCCGGCGGTCAAGTTCGTCTTTCACGACGGCGGGTCCCAGTCGGTGCAGTGCAAGGGCTCCGAGCTCAAGGCCTGCGATCCGTCCTGCTATGTGCGCTACTTCCGGTCCGGTCTGTGCACCGTCTCCGCGGTGGTAGACGGCGCCCAGCTCAGCGGGCAAGTGATCGTCCTGTCCAAGGGCAAGTACGACTGCCGCCACCGCGGGCCTGAGCTCGTGTGCGACGGCCCCTACCTCTAGCAGCTATTGACCTTTACACCAAGGTAAGCAGCCATGACCAATGACAACGACGGCTTCGACGCCCCGACCATCATGCAAGCGCGCGGCACCATGCTGCCGCCGGTGAACACCCCCGCTGATCTGCCCACGGACGTCGAGGACAACACGCGCTGCTACGTGCGCTCCGACAACACCTTCTACACCTTCGTGAAGGGCGTCTGGCAAGCGCGGGTCGACGAGTAGGCGCTCGGCGCTTCAGGCTGCTAGACAGACGCCTCTCGCGCCGAGGTACTTGATGATCCGCACCCGCTTCGCCCCCTCCCCCACCGGCTCCCTCCACGTCGGAGGCGCCCGCACCGCGCTCTACTGCCTGCTGTTCGCGCGCCGCAACGACGGCCGCTTCGTGCTGCGCATCGAGGACACGGACCAGGCCCGCTCCACCGAGGCCTCCCGCGCTGGCATCCTGCGCGACCTGCGCTGGCTCGGGTTGCTCTGGGACGAGGGCCCCGAGGTCGGCGGCCCCGCTGAGCCCTACCTGCAGAGCGAGTGCATCGATCTCTACAACCAGCACGTCGACGCGCTGCTCGCCAGCGACCAAGCCTACCTGGCGTGGGAGTCCCGCGAGGAGCTCACCGCCATGCGCGACGTCGCCGTCGCCGCCAAGGAGAACTTCCGCTTCAAGCGCCCCGCCTACACCGACGAGCAGCTCGCAGCCTACAAGGCCGAGGGCCGCGTCCCCGTCGTGCGCTTTCAGGCGCCAAGCCACGAGATCACGGTGAACGACCAGATCCTCGGCGCGGTCAGCCAGACCGCCGACGAGCTGGAGGACATCGTCATCCGCAAGGCCGACGGCTTCCCGACCTACCACTTCGCCGTGGTGGTGGACGACCAGCGCATGGGCATCACCCACGTCCTGCGCGGCCAAGAGCACCTCATGAACACCCACAAGCACCTGGGGCTCATGGCGGCGCTCGGCTGGAAGGCGCCGGCCTTCGGACATATGCCGATCATCTTCAGCATGGACGGCTCCAAGATGTCCAAGCGCGACAAGGCCAAGACCGCTCGCGCGGCGGCGCGAGCTTGGCTCACCGCGCAGGGCGGCCCCAAGGACGACATGAGCGCCCTCGCCGCGACCTGCGGTGTCGACGCGGCGCTGCTCGGCGCCTTCATGGCCAAGAAGAGCGACGACGTCGACATCGCCGAGGCCCTGGCCGCGATGCTGCACGTCGACCTCCCCATGATCGAGGTCATGGACTTCCGCAAGCGCGGCTACCTGCCCGAGGCGCTGATCAACTTCCTCGGCCTGCTTGGCTGGAGCCCGGGCGACGACCGCGAGCTCATGACGGTCGAGGAGATGTCGGCCTGCTTCTCGCTGGACCGCGTCGGCCGCACCCCCGCCAAGTTCGACGTCGCGAAGCTCACCTGGATGAACGCCGAGTATATTCGGCACGCCGCCCCTGATCGCCTGCTCCGCGCCCTCGCCGAGTGGCTGGAGGTCAGCGACTCGCCGCTTCGCGACACGACGGAGGCGCAGCGCAGCGCCCTCATCGGCATGTACCAGGCGCGCATCGACACCCTCGCCGACCTCGACCGCCTCGCGACCTTCTTCGTGCAGCGCCCCACCAGCTACGACCCCAAAGCGGTGACCAAGCACCTGCTCAAGGGTGGCGGCCTAGAGCACCTGGCGGGGATCGCCGCCGTGCTCGCCGAGCTCGACGCCTGGGACGCCGCCAGCGTCGACGCCGCGGTCGCCGCCTACGCCGAGCGCACCGAGTGCGGCCTGGGCAAGGTCGCACAGCCGCTCCGCATCGCGCTCTCCGGCGCCGCGGTCACGCCGGGCATCGGCGAGACGGTGGCCTTCTTCACCCAGCAAGAGGCGGTCGCGCGCCTGCGCGCCTGCCTCGCGGCGGTCGCGCAATGACCGCGCGCCCGCGGGGCCTCGGCGGGCTGAGCCGGCGCGACCTCCTGCGCGGGCTCGGCCTGTCGGTGGTCGCCGCGGGCTGCAACCCGACCTGGGTCGCCGCGACAACGCGCCAAGACCCGCCGTCGCCCTGGCCCGACGCCGAGCCCACGGACCTGGACGCCTTCCCCGAGGGGCTGATGGCCGGCCCGCCCACGCAGAGCGCCATGGAGCTGTGGAGCCGGTACGTCGGCTCTGAAGCGCTCGCGCTGCGGTGGTCGGTGTGGACGGGCGCCGCTTGGGAGCCACGCGAGGACCTCGCGGTGGAGCTCGCCGACGGCGGCTATGTTCACCCGTTGCTCGAGGGCCTCAGCCCCGATCAGCCAGTCGCCGCCCAGCTCGTAGCGACGTCGGGCGCGGCCAGCGCGGTGGTGATGACGCGCACCGCGCCGCTCCCCGAAGCGACCGGCCGGGTGCGGGTGCTCGCCACGTCGTGCTCCGAGTTTCAGGCCGACGGCTACCCCGCCCTCGACAACGCGCTCACGGACGGGCCCTTCGACGTCACCCTCTGGGCGGGCGACACGATCTACGCCGACGGCGCGGCCTCGCTCGACGACTTTCGCGCGTTCTGGACGGCGAACTTCAGCTCGGCGTCCTTTCGCAACACCTTCGCGGCGGGCTCGCAGCTCTTCACCTGGGACGATCATGAGGTCGTGAACGACTGGGACCCCGAGTCCGTCGACCCCGCGCTCGTGGCGGCCGGACGCGCCGCGCTGCTGGAGCACACGCCCCGGCCGCTTGAGCTCGGCGCCCCCGATCGCGGCTGGTACCGCGTACGCTACGGCGCTGCGGTCGAGTTCTTCGTGCTCGACTGCCGCGGCGAGCGCAGCCCGGAGCGCGGCGAGTACATCAGCCCCGAGCAGCTCGCTTGGCTCATCGACGGACTGAGCACCTCCACCGCGCGCTTCAAGTGCATCGTGAACAGCGTGCCGATCGGCGACTTTCCAGGCGCCTTTGACGTGCCCGTGGTCATCGGCGATCGCTGGGAGGGCTACCCGGCGCAACGCGACGCCCTGCTCGCGGCCCTCGCGCCCCTGCGCGGGGTGCTGTTCTTGTCGGGCGACTTCCACATGCCAGCGGTGCTTCGGGTCCAACCCGACGGCCCCTCGCCCCATGTGTGGGAGGTCGTCACCGGCGCGCTCTCCCACCGCACGAACCCGCTCGGCGCGTCCTTGCACCTCAACCCCGACCTCGCGCCGAACATCGCGTGGGTCGACGCCATGAAGACCGCCACCGAGCTTGAGTTTGACGACACCGGCTACTTAAGCATCCGCTTCGTGGCCGAGGACGGCACGCGCGTCTTCGAGGGCGTGCTCACCGACGGCGGCACCCTGATCAGCGCGATTAGCCGCGACCTGCCCCTCTGATCGCGCGCTGGGGTAGCAGCGCGGGCCACTCGGTGTCCGGGTCCCACGCCGGTGGCGTCGGGGGCTTGAGGCGCCGCCAGCCTCGGCCGTACAGCGCCCACAGCGCGCGGCGGCCGATGTCGGCGGCGCGGTCGGTGTAGGGGAACCAATGCGCCTCGGTGGGCAGCTGAACACGCGGGGTGTTGACGTGCAGCACGCGGGTCATCGAGCGCAGCCCGTCCGCGGCGTGGGTGACGCCGATGCCGCTCTCTTTCACGCCGTGCCACGGGGTCTCGGGCATGCCGTAGGAGATGATGGCGTCGTTCACCATGGCGGTGCCGACGTGCAAGCACATGGCGACGGCGGTCGCGCGCTCGACGTCCCGCCCAAAGACGGAAGCGACGAGGCCTGACGGGTGCGCGTTCACCCTGCGGATCGCGTCATCGACTTGATCGTAGGCGGAGATGGCGAGCACGGGCCCCTGCACCTCCTCGCGGAGCACGCGGGCGTTGTCCGGCACCTGGGAGAGCACGGTGAGGTCGAAGAAGGTGCCCGCGCGCGGCGGCGCGGCCCCTCCCGTCTCCAGCACCGCGCCGCAGCGCACCGCGTCGGACACCAGCTCAAGGCTGCGGGCCACGCTCTCGGGCCGCATCATCGCGCCGACATCGACCGGTCCCTGAAGAGGGTCTCCGTGGCGAAGTCGGCGAACGCGGTCCACAATGCGACGGACAAGCGCGTCGTGCTGGCTGCGGTGTACGAGCACGCGCTCGACCGACGCGCAGACCTGGCCGCTGTGTACGAAGCTCGCCCAGACCAAGCCCGAGGCCGTGCGGTCCAGGTCCGCGTCGGGGAGCACGATGGCGGCGCCCTTTCCGCCGAGCTGAAGCGTGCACGGGAGCAAGCGCCGCGCGCAGGAGGTGGCGATGGTCCGCCCGACCTCGGTGCTGCCGATGAACACGACGGAGTCGACCGCCGCTTCGACCAAGGCGCTCCCCGTGGCGCCACCGCCAACGAGCACCTGCACCAGGCCGGCGGGCAGGCCGAGCTCTTCGAGCCACTCCACCGCGCGCAGGGCGATGAGGGGCGCGAACTCGGAGGGCTTGAGCACCACAGCGTTGCCCGCGATGATCGCCGTGATCACTTGGCCCATCGGGATGAGCAGCGGGAAGCTCGCTGGCGTGAGCACCGCGACGACGCCTAGCGGCTCATAGTGGAGCTCGCTGCGTCGATTTCTGTGAAGCGCCACGGGCACTTCGTGGGAGCCGATGACGTCCGGCGCGGTGCGGATCAGCGACCGCGTGACGTGCAGCAGGTTGGCCACCTCCAGCGACTCGGCCTCGGCGCTCGCCGAGCCGACCTCGACCGAGAGCAGCCTGGCGAGCTCATAGCCGCGCTCCAGCAGGCGCTCAGCGAAGCGCTCCATGAGCTTGAGGCGGGTGCGGAGCGGGCGAACGCCCCAGTCGCGCTGCGCCTCGCGAGCCCGAGCTACGGCCGTGGTGACCTGCTCCGGACCGTCGATGGGCAGCTCCGCGAGGACCCACCCACTTCCGGCCCCGGTACACCGCAGTGTCTCTCGGGCGCCGCTCATGCGCTTGCGCCTAGTGCCAGCCGCGGAGCCGCTGCTCCTCGCGACGGTACAGGTGCAGCGCGGTGCGCACGACGGCGAGCGCCTTGTCCTTGCCCTCGATCTCCTCGACCTTCACTTCCTTGTGCTCAAGGACCTTGTAGTCCTCGAAGAAGCGGCGGATCTCGTTGAAGATGTGCTTGGGCAGCTGGCTGACGTCGTCGAAGTCGGCGTAGGCCGGGTCACCGTGGGGCACCGCCACGATCTTGTCGTCGCCCTTGCCCTCGTCGAGCATGTGCATGACGCCGATCGGGCGCACCACCATGATGCAGCCGGGCACCACGGGCTCACTGCCGAGGACGAGCACGTCGAGCGGATCGCCGTCGTCGCAGTAGGAGCGCGGGATGAAGCCATAGTTTGCCGGGTAGATCACGGAGCTGAACAGCACGCGGTCGACGCGGATGAGGCCGGTGGGCTTGTCGAGCTCGTACTTCACCTTCGAGCCCTTGGGGATCTCGATGACGACGTTGAGCGCGGTGTCCGCGGTCTCGGAGTAGTTGGGAAGGTCGTGCCACGGGTGAGCCATGCGGGTCTCCTCTCTTTGGGCGTGCGCCTATTCGAAAGCGACCCCGAGCGCGACCCCTACGGGGCTGAGGCGCCGCGCGACCACGACTCGACGAGCCAGCGAAACGCTGTGTCAACGTCGGCGTCTTGAAAGACAAAGCCGCTGTCCGTGAGCTTTCGGGGCACCGCGCGCACGGAGGACAAGAACAGCCCGTCAGCGAACTCGCCAAAGGCGCCGCGGAGCACCCACTCGGGCGCGTGGGTGCGGACCTTGCGCTCCAGCGCGCGCCCGAACGCCTCGCTCCACTCGCGGTTGGTGCTGGGCACGGGCGCGGTGGCGTTGATGCCGCCGGAGACGGACGGCGTGTCGAGCACGTGCAAGAAGGCGGCGACGCAGTCGCGCGTGGTGATCCACGGGAAGTACTGGCTGCCGTCGCCGAGCCAGCCGCCGATGCCCAACCGAAAGGGCTGCAGCGCGATGGGGAAGGTCTGCTCAAAGGGATCGAGCACGACGCTCATGCGCAGCACGCCGCCGCGCGCGCCGAGGGCCGCGGCCGTCTCTAGGTGGGAGCGCTCCCAGGTCTGCGCGAGGTCGGCCAAGAAGCCCGCGCCAGGCACGGACTCGTCGTCGAGCCACTCATCGCCCCGGTCGCCAAAGTAGCCGAGGCCGCCAGGCCCCAAGAAGGTGTGCACCTGCGCGCCGACCGCTTGCAAGCTTCCGAGCAGCGCGTTGGCGGCATCCACCCGGCTCTCGAACAGCTCGGCGCGGCGCGCGCGGGTCCACGGGCGGGCGGCGATCGGCGCGCCGCTCAGGTGCACGACCGCCTCGACGCCGTGCAGGACGCTGGGGTCGAGCACGCCGCGGCTGTGGCTCCATTGGGCTTCGTGAGGACCGGCCGGACGTCCGCGCGTGAGCACGACGACCTCGTCGCCGCGCGCCTCGAGAGCGACACGCAGCGCACGACCGATCATCCCTGTCCCGCCGGTGATGGCGATCCGCACGAGCCCTCCGTCGATTGACGCTAATGCGAGACGACGACGCGGGGAAGGACACTCCACGGATCGATGGGTCGGGAAAGTCGCCGAGACGGTGGAATGCTGCTAAGTTGCGCCGCTTGACGAGAGAGCAAATGACCATCACCGACCAGGACACCGCTTTGGAGCAGCCCTCCGACGCCGAAGTCCTTGCGCCCATTGGCGCAGACTACACCAGCAACCGCGCTTTCGCGGACTTCCCCATCTCCCGCGAGCTCCTCGCTGGAATCCACGGCCTCGGGTACGTCACGGCCACGGCCGTTCAGGCGGCCACGATCGAGCCCGCCCTCGCCGGGCGCGACATGCTCGTGCGCGCGAAGACCGGCACCGGCAAGACCACCGCCTTTGGCGTCCCGATGATCGAGCGCGTCGCCGCGGGCGCTCGCGCTCCGCGCGCCCTCACCCTCGCTCCGACGCGCGAGCTCGCGCAGCAGATCGCCGAAGAGGTCGCGGGCCTCGCGTCCCACAAGGACGTGTCCATCGTCACCCTCGTAGGCGGCGTGCGCATGGAGCCGCAGATCGAGGCGCTGGAAGCTGGCGCCGAGATCATCATCGGCACCCCCGGTCGCGTGCTCGACCACATCAAGCGCGGCCACCTCGACCCCTCGGGCGTCGAGATCGTGTGCTTGGACGAAGCCGACGAGATGCTCTCCATGGGCTTCTTCGAGGACGTCACCAAGATCCTCGACAAGTGCGGCGACAAGCCCCAGGTCCTGCTGTTCTCGGCGACCATCAGCCCCGACACGCAGCGCCTCGCCGCTCGCTACCTGCACGACCCGGAAGAGCTCGTCCTGTCCACGGACACCGACCACGTCGACGGCATCGAGCACGTCCTGTACGAGACGCAGCCCGGCATGCACAAGGTGCGCTCGCTGCTCTACCTGCTCGATCTCGAGAACCCGTCGTCGGCGATCATCTTCTGCAACACCCGCGAAGACGCCGCCACCGTCGCCACCTTCTTGGACCGCCAGGGTCTGGACGCGCAGCTGCTCTCGGGCGAGCTGCCCCAGGCGCGCCGCACCAAGGTCATGGCCAAGGTGAAGGCCGGTGAGATCCGCTTCCTCGCGGCCACCGACGTCGCCGCGCGCGGCATCGACATCTCTGACCTGTCGCACGTCATCAACTACTCGCTGCCTCAAGACCCTGCGGTCTACATGCACCGCGTGGGACGCACCGGCCGCATCGGCAAGAAGGGCGTCGCGATCAGCTTGGTCGGCGGCACGGACCTCAGCACGCGCCGCATGCTTGAGTCGGTGCACAAGGTCGACTTCAACGTGCGCATCTTCCCGGACGCCGAGACGGTCGTGCAGCAGCGCGTCGAGCGCCAAGCCGAGCAGATCAAGGCGGCCATGTCCACCATGGTCTTCGAGGCCTACCTGCCCACCGTGCGCGCCCTCAAGGACCGCGCCGACGGCGACGTGCTGTTGGCAGCCGCTTTGCGTGCTTTCTTCCAATGGGATCGCACGCGCCGCGTCCAGATGAGCGGCCTCGAAGACCTCGACGCCGTGCGCGCCGAGCAGCGCCGCGAGAAGTCCGAGCGCGAAGGCGGACGCGGGTCCGACCGCGACAGCCGTGGCAGCCGCAGCGCCGACCGCGGCGGACGTAGTGAGCGCAGCGATCGCGGCGGACGCAGCGACGAGCGCGGCGGACGCAGCGGCGACCGCGACGACCGCAAGCGCGGACGCAGCGAGCGCCGCCCCGCAGCCGAGGTGTCTACGGACGATCTCGACGCGCTGCTGGTCGAGGCCGACGGCGACACCGCCGCGACGGTCGCCGCCGCCGACGCCAAGAAGAAGCGTCGCCGCCGCAAGAAGTCCAGCGATGGTGATGGCGAGGGCGAGACCACGGTCACAACGCCAGTCGCTATCGACGACCTCGACGCGCTGCTCTCCGAAGGCTGAGGGAGGGCCCGTGTCGCAACAAGCCGCACGGGAACTGCTCGCCGCGCTGTGCACCTGTGAGCGGGTCCTGCTCACAGGCCCAGTAGAGCCCGACGGCGATAGCCTCGGTGCCTGCTTGGCTTTACAGCGCGTCCTCCAATTCCGCGGGATCCGCTCCGAGGTCGCTGGCGCGGCTGGCTATCGCTACGCCTGGATGCCAGGCGCCGATCAGCTCGTCGCCGACGAGCTCGTCGCGCCTCACTACGACGGCGTCGTGGTGTTGGACGGCGACCGCCACCGGCTCACGCCCGGGCCGAGCGCGGCCTTCGACGTGGCGCGAGTGCGGGGGATCATCGATCACCACGCGTCGACGCGCCCCGAGGGCTACACGCACGCGTGGATTGAGCCCGACTCGGCCTCCACCTGTGAGCTCGTCTACCAGCTCGCCGTAGCGGCGGGCGTGCCCATCGACGCAGACTTTGCCTCGCTGATCTACGCGGGCTTGCTCTTCGACACCGGCGGCTTCCGCTACTCCAACACCACGCCAGCGACCCACCGGCTCGCGGCGGAGCTGCTGGACTACGGCGTCGAGCACACCAGCATCAACAGCCGCATCCTCATGGAGCGCACCATCGCCGGCGTTCACTGTGTGGGCGAGGTGCTCCGGCACGCGGCTATCCACCACGGCGGACGGGTCGCGCTAGGCGCGCTCACCCTCGCGGACCGCGCGCGCTTCGGCATCGCCCCAGGGGACACCGAGGGCCTGGTCGAAGCCTTGGTACACATCCAAGGCGTCGACGTCGCCGCGCTGCTCATCGAGCAGGGGCCTGAGCTCGTCAAGGTGAGCTTCCGGTCACGCGGCACGCGCGACGTCGCGAAGCTCGCGCACTCGCTCGCCCCCTCAGGCGGGGGACACGCCAAAGCGTCGGGCGTCAGCCTCCCGCACGCCCTGAAGCGCGCGGAGGCCATCGTGCTGGACGCCCTCCGGGGCTGTTAGCGCGCCTCGGCGGCCTCAAGGCCCTTGGTGAGGAAGTCGAAGGCGTCCTCTACCGAGTCCGTGATGTGGAACAGGTCGAGGTCCTTGGGCGAGATGGTGCCCCACTTGGCCATGGCGCGGAGGTTGAGGACCTCCTCCCAGTACTCCTTGCCGAACAGGATGATCGGCGGGCGGCGGCTCATCTTGCCCGTCTGAACCAAGGTGAGCGTCTCGAAGAACTCGTCGAGCGTGCCAAAGCCGCCCGGGAAGATGACGAGGCCCTTGCACAGGTACAAGAACCAGTACTTGCGCGTGAAGAAGTAGTGGAACTCAAACGCGAGCTCCGGCGTGACCCAGCGGTTGACGCCCTGCTCGAAGGGCAAGGAGATGCCGAGGCCGACCGACTTACCGCCGGGCACATCTGCGGCGCCTCGGTTGGCGGCCTCCATGATGCCAGGACCACCGCCGGAGCACACGAAGTAGGGCGTGCCCTGGCGCTCCATGGACCAGCCGGTGAAGCGCCGAGCGAGGTGTCGAGCGTCGTTATAGTAGCGCGACAAGCGGACTCCAGCCTCGGCGGCGGGGAGCTCGATGAGCGCGTGGGCGTCATTGGCGTCGCGGGAGAGGCGCTCCTTCACGCCCTCAAGCACCGCGAGCGCGTCCTCCTCGGAGCGCGTGCGCGCGGAGCCGAAGAACACCACGGTGTTCTTGACGCCCGCGTGGAGGAAGCGCTGGCGGGGCTCCTCGTACTCGCACAGGATTCGGATGTGGCGTGCGGGCGCCGAGTGCAAGAAGGCTTGGTCGTTATAGGCTTTTGGTGGCTTGTTGCTCATCGTTTCATTCCATCGTGGCGGCAATTTCGAACCGCCCATATTGGCACATGCGACTCGCCCGTGCGCGCCGCCTGCAAGTTGTGGACAGGATGTGACCTGCTAAGGAGCCGTCGACGCGAGCGTGTGCGGCAGATCCGTGCGCATAACGACGAACCGCTCTCCGCTGCGCGAGTCTTCGACGACGTCGGCCTCCTGAAAGCCGACGTCACGATAGAGGGCAAACGCCCTTCGATTGTCGCGACTCACGAGCAACCGAACCGCGCGCAGGCCTCGCTCGTGCAGCACCGTCAGCACCTCGGCGAGGAAGCGCTGACCGAGCCCGCGGCCGCGCCAACCAGGACGAACGCCCATGCTGAGCAGCAGGGCTTCGTCGGGGCGCTCCCACGTTCGAAGGCATACACAGGTGCCGATCACGTTGGCGTCCGCGCGAAGCAGAAACACGCGTGCGCCGTGCAACAGCGCCGCGGCGCTGTACGAAGAAAAGGTCGGCTCAGAGAAGGTTTGCAGGTCGATGTCGAGCAGTATGGGCGCGAGATCCGGGCGCGTCCCATCAACTTCTTCTACGAGAATGCTGTAGGAACGCCCACCTTCACCGTCGATATGAAACTCGTGCACACACCCCCCACTCCGACAACGTGTGGTCTATTGCGTGCTTGCGGCGCGCGCATCTTGTACGTCTTGGGCAGGTTAAGCCAGCACACCACGCCGGAGTCCTTCATGACCCTTCAGCCCGACTTCCTCGCTCACCAGGCCCGTCTACTCTCACGCCTCGCCCCCGATGAAGCCGTGCTGCTGCTCGCGAGCCCGACCACCGTGCGCAACGGCGACGCGGAGCACCGCTACCGCCCCGCGTCCGACCTGTTCTGGCTCACGGGCTGGGAGGAGCCCGAAGCGGCCGCCTTCTTTCGCCCCGGCGACCACCAGCTGACGCTCTTTGTGCGCGAACGTGACCCCGCGCGCGAGCAGTGGACGGGCCGGCGCCAAGGGCTTGAGGGCGCGGTCGAGCGCTTCGACGCCGACGAGGCCTTCCCCTACGATGAGCTAGGCGACCGCCTGCCCGAGCTGCTGCGCGGCGTGCGCACGCTGCACTATGACTTCACCGTGGACACGGACGTGGACGCCATGCTCGTGGGCGCCATACAGAGGGCGGAGCGCGCGGCCCGCCAGGACGGGCAGCCTGTGCCCACCGTCTTCCCGTCGCTGCGTCACCTGTTGCACGAGCTCCGGCTGGTGAAGGACCCCGACGAGATCGCGCTCCTGCGCGAGGCCGCCCGCATCACAGCGCTTGGCCACGCCGCCGCCTTCCGGGCCACCCGGCCGGGCGTCCGCGAGTACCAAGTCGCCGCCGCCATCGACTTCGCCTTCGCGAACGCCGGGTCCACGGGGCTGTCCTACGAGACCATCGTCGCCGGCGGCGAGAACGCCTGCATCCTCCACTATGTGGACCGCACCGACGAGCTCCGCGACGGCGACCTCGTGCTCATCGACGCGGGCGCGGAGCACGCCTACTACGCCGGCGACGTCACGCGCACCTTCCCCGTAAACGGTCGGTTTACCGCCGATCAGCGACGCCTCTACAATTGGGTTCTTCGCGCCGAAGAGGCCGCCATCGCCGCCGCCCGCGTCGGCGCACGCCTCGCGGACGTCCACCAAGCCGCCGTTCGCGTCCTAGCCGAGGCGCTGGTCGAGCTCGGCGTGTTTAAGGGCTCGCCGGAGGTGTGCATCGCCTCGGGTGCGTACAAGCGCTACTTCGTTCACGGCACGTCGCACTGGCTCGGCCTCGACGTCCACGACGTCGGCACCTACACCGGCGACGGCGGCAGCCGCGTGCTCGAGCCCGGCATGGTGTTCACCATCGAGCCCGGCCTGTACTTCCCCGCCAACGACGAGGCCGTGCCCGAGGCTTTCCGCGGCGTCGGCATCCGCATCGAAGACGACGTGCATATTCGCCCGGGTCCGGCCGAGGTCCTCACCGCCGCCATCCCCAAGACGGTCGACGCGATCGAGGCCGCCTGCGCGCGAGAATAGCCCGCCTAGCCGACGCGCGGGATCCCCGCTGAGAGCAGCTCCAGCAGCAGATCTCCGCGGTCGACGTGCACCCAGTGCCCAGCGCCCCGCAGCATGTGGTGCTGGGCAGCCTGCAAAGAGGGCAGCGAGGGTCCGGTGGGCAGCACACCCGACTCGCCCCAGACGAAGTGCACCCGGCCGCTGAGCGACGGGAGCAGGAGCGTCGCGTCCCGCGCGCCGAAGTCCGCCAACAGCGCCATCACCACGTCGAGGTCGAAGCGCCAGCGAAGCCCCCCCTCACCGCGTTTGAGGTTTGTGCTCATCCATCCCTGAATGGATGGCCCAAGATCGGCGAAGGGCGCGAGCGCCTGCTCGCGGTTTGCCACCGGCATCGGCACCCGACGGGCGCGCTCGATGACAGCGAGCACTTGGCTCCCGCCGTCTCGCACGCGTGGCCGAGGATCGCTGTCCAGCACCCACACCTGCGGCGGCACCCGGAGCACGGCGCCGAGCTGTAGCGCCACCTTGCCGCCGAACGAGTGACCGACGATGGCCACGGGCTCGTCCCCCTGCGCCGCGAGCGCGTGCACGAGATCGGCCACGCAGGCGTCGATCGAGTGCGGCGCTTCACCAGCCGGCGAGGAGCCGTGCCCGCGAAGATCGGGGATCCAGAGCCGAAGATCGGGCCGCGCCCGACAGAACGCGCGCGCGAAGCTCCGCCAGTTGCGCTCGGAGCCCAAGATCCCGTGCAGCAGCACCACGAGCCTCGCAGAGGGCGCGCCCTCGGTGTGCGAGGCGAGCTCGATCACGGCAGGTCGACCCGCCGCATGCCACGGTATTCACCGGTTTGCTCCGTGTCGATGCTGCCATCGGGGTGGTACCAGGTCCACTTGCCCATCATGCGGCCCTCTTCGAAGCGCCCCTCGCGCTCCTTAGCGCCGCTCGGGAACCAGAAGGTCCAGTCGCCCTCGGCCCGACCCGCCACGAACGCGCCCTCGGACTCGCGCTCCCCCGTGGTGTGCCACGTCGTCCAAATGCCCTCCTTAAGGCCGTTGACGTAGCTGCCCTCGCTCGCGCGCTTCCCGTTCTCGTGCCACTCCGTCGCTGCGCCAGAGCGCACGCCCGCGACCCACGTCGTCGCCGAGCGCTTCTTGCCGTTGGCGTGCCACGCCGTCCAGGCGCCCACCCGCTGTCCCCGCTCAAAGCTGCCTTCTTCTTTCTTGGCGCCGTTGGGGTGCGTCCACAGCCAAAGCCCGCTCGCGAGACCTGCGTCATAGCTGCCCCGGCTCGCGACCGCGCCACCGACCTCCCACTCCACCCATTCGCCCGTCTTTTGTCCGCCGCGAAACTCGCCTTGGCGCTCGAGCTGGCCATTGTCGTACCACCACGACCAAGACCCGACCTCGACGCCGCCGTGGAGGCTGCCCTCAGAGGCGAGCTGGCCGCCCGAGTGCCATGTGCGCCAAACCCCTTCGCGCACGCCGTCGACGTAGTCCCCGCGCGACACAACGGTACCGTTCGCGCTCAGGCGCTCCCAGGTGCCGACCCGTGAGCCGCCCTCGTAGACGCCGTGCTCCTGGACCTCACCGCTGGGGTACCACCACGTCCACTCACCCGTCTCGTGCTCCCTCGTGTAGCTGCCACCGCGGAGCTTGTGGCCATCCTCATCATAAAAGATCCAGCTCCCGGAGCGCAGGCCCTCTGAGTACGAGCCTTGGGCGCGCTTCTCGCCGAGCGGCCACCACTCGGTCCACGGGCCCTCGAGGCGCCCCTGGCGGTACTCCCCTTGGGAGAGCAGGTGATCGTCGGCGTCGTATCGGTCCCAGGTGCCATGTCGCTCATTATTCCGGTAGACACCGTGTTCTCGCACACCACCGCTGCCGTACTCGACCCAGTCGCCGACCTGCTCACCACCCCGGTAGTGCCCCCTCCGCGTGAGTTCGCCGTCGGTCCGAAAGTAGGACCACTCCCCCTCTTCGATGCCGCCGATGAGATCGCCAGCGCGCTCTGGCTGGCCGCTGATGTGGAAGTACTCCCAGTGACCGGAGGGTTTGCCTTGCTCGTCGTAGGCGCCATGGCTCTCCACCTTGCCGTCCGAGTAGTAGGTCGTCCAATCGCCCGTGCGCACGCCAAAGCGAAACCGCCCCTCCCAGGTCACGCGGCCCTCGCTGTCGATCCCTCGCGCCGGTCCGTGGTGAACCCACTCGCTCCCGCGCGGACGATCGCACCAAACGCCGCCATCCGCAGCGCGCGCTTGGGCTCGCCCTGTGCACTCGAGCGCGGGCGCTTGTGTTGCCGGTCGGGAACCGTCATCCTGCGCGTAGGCAACCGCGCCTGCGGCGAGCGACACCAGCATGCCTCCGATTCGGATCGACTTCATCTCCGCCTCCTGCACCCGATGTCCCCAACGGCACATGCTCCGGGTAGTATTCGGAACCATAGCCAGAACGCCATGACGACACACCTAGAGACCCTCGCCCAATACCTCCCCGCGCTGCTCGTCGAGCGGTCCAACGCCTCACACCTTCCGATCGACGAACCCGCTACTGAGCGCTTTCCTGCCGCGATCATGCGCGTCCAGGTGTCAGGTTTTGCGCAGCTCGCCGAGGGCTTGGCGTCCGAGGCCGCCACCCAGAAATTAGGCGCGCTTCTGAACGGCTACTTCGGCAAGCTGCTCGACATCATCTTCGACCACCACGGCGACGTGGTCCGCTTTGACGCTACGAGCGTGCTCGCCATGTGGCGCACGGATCGCGAAGAGCGTCGCGACGTGCCGACCTCGATCCTTCGCGCCGGCCGGTGCGCGCTCAACCTGCAGCGCGTCATCACGCCGCAAGAGCCCGTTCCAGGCGTTCGGGTCGCGCTGCGCATAGGCCTCGGTGTGGGCCAAGTGCAGATGATGACCGTCGGCGGCGCAGACAACCGCTGGGAGCCCGTGCTCATGGGCGCCCCGCTCGCCCAAACCGAGGCCTGCCTAGAAGATGTGGGCGAAGGCCAGGTCTTCCTCACCCGCGAGGCGTGGAGCCTCATTCGCTTCCGCAGCGTCGGCGAGCGCGGCGGCGCCCACACGGCGCGCCTCGATGGCATCAAGGGCACGCTCCCGGACCTCAATGAGGTCTACCCCGAGCCCAATGACCGCTCGCAAGCGCCGATGTGGAGCTACACCCCCGCCCCCATCCGCAAGCATGTCGCCAACCGAGAGCCCTCACCGCCCCTCGACCGCCGCCAAGTCACCGTCATTCATGTGCACATCTCCGGCATCCAAGCAGACGATGAGCTCGACGCCGCCCAAGAGGCCGTGAAGGGCGTGCAGGCCGCGCTGTACGCCGAAGAAGGCGAGATCGTGCAGACGGCCTTCGAGCGCAACGGCGTCATCCTCGTCGCCGCGCTCGGCCTCCCGCCGCTCCCGCACGATGACGACGCCACCCGCGGCCTGCGCGTCGCCCTCGCCATGCGCCGCGAGCTCGAGCGGCTCGACCTCGCGCACAGCATCGGCGTCGCGTCCGGTCAGGCGATCTGCGCCAGCATCGGCCACGCCAAGCGCCGCACCTTCACCGTCGTCGGCGAGGTCTACAACACCGCCGCGGCCCTCACGCGCATGGGCGCAGGCGTCCTGTGCGACACCCCCACCCGCATGAGCGCCGAGCAAGAGTTCACCTTCGAGAGCCTGCCCCCGATTCGCGTCAACGGGCGCGAGACCCAAGTCCACCGCCCGGTCGCGCTCATGAGCGCCACGGGGGCTGGACGCAGCGTGCTCGTCGGCCGCGAGCGCGAGGTGCAGATGTTGGAGCGCGGGCTCTCCGAGCTGCTCGCCTCACCGGGCACGCGCGCGATCGCGCTCGAGGGCGATCCAGGCATCGGAAAGACTCGGTTGTTACAGGAATTGGAGCGCCTCGCGCTCGCTCGTTCGCTGTCACCGCTGCTCGGCCAAGGGGATCCCGTCGACCGCGCGCGGCCGTACCACGCGTGGTCGGGCATCCTGACGCGAGCCCTGGGCCTCACCGATCTCGACCTGATCGATCTGGAAGAAGCGCAGCTGCTGGAGCTGCTCAAGGAGACCCCCCGCGCGGTCCAGCTCGCGCCGCTCCTCGCGTCGATGCTGCCGATCGACATCTCGGACAACGTCCACACCGCGGACCTCACCGGCGCGAATCGCAGCCGCGCGATGAGCGAGCTCGTCATCGCGATCATGGGCGCGTACACCAACGGGCGGCCTACGCTGCTAATCCTCGACGACGCCCACTGGTTCGACACCGAGTCGTGGTCGCTCGTCGAAGCGGTGTGGCGCAGCACCTCGCCGCTCCTGCTCGTCGTCGCAACCCGGACGGGCCTCGACGCGGCGCCGTACAAAGCGATCCTGGACTCGTCCCGCTGCGCGAAGCACGAGCTCGGAGCGCTCTCGCGCGAGCACATGCTCCAGCTCGCCAAGCAGCGCTATGGCTCCCTCCCAGACCAGCTGCAGGAGTTCGTTCGCGCGCACGCCGCCGGCAATCCGCTGCACTGCGAGCAGCTCATCGAGTACGTCATCCAGCGCGGCGTGTTCAAGCCCGGCTCCGGCTTGGCCATTCGCACAGCGGACCTTCAGGCGCTGGAGACCCCCGCGGACCTTGAGGGCCTCGTGGCGGCGCGCGTGCAGGCCCTCCCGCCAGGCCCCCGTCGCTTGCTGGGCGTCGCCTCCGTCGTGGGCCGCACCTTCGACTTCATGACGCTGCACGATGTGCTCGGCGAGGTCGACATGGCCACCTTGGCCGCGGAGCTCTCCGAGCTCGAGCGCTTGGCCATGACGCCGGTCATCCGCCGCGAGCCCGAAGAGCTCTACGTCTTTGGGCACGCGGTCATCCAGGATGCCGCTTACCAGGGGCTGTCGCCGCGCGAGCGCTCCGAGCTGCATCAGGCCGTAGCGACTTGGTATGAACAGGAGTTCGAAGCCTCGCTAGGCGAAGGCTCGCACCCGCGCCTCGCATACCACTGGCGCGAGGCCGGACAGATGGGCAAAGCGGCCGCGTACATCACCCAAGCCGCCAACCTCGGGATGCGCAGCGGCGCGTGGGCCGACGTCGTGCGCGTGCTCGACGACGCGCTGCAAGCGAACCTGTCCACGGTGCCCAAGCACGTCGTCGCGCGCTGGCAGCGCCAGATCGGCGAGGCCTGGCTGCGCCAAGGCGAGCTAGAACGCAGCCAGAAGCACCTCGCCGCCGCGCTGGACGCGCTCGGTTTGGGCGCGCCCGACGGCGGGTTCGCGGCCAAGCGGCAGATGTGGTGGCAGTCCATCGTGCAGACCACCCACAAGGTCTACGTGCGCAAGACCGCGAACGACGAAGAGCGGCAATCGACCCTCGAAGCCGCGCGAGCCGACCTGCTCCTTGGCGAGGCGGCGATGCGCACCGGAGACATCATCCGAGCGCGCTTGTACACCACGCGGGCGATTAACGCCGCCGAGCGCTTGGGCGACGGGCCCGAGCTCCCGATCGCCCTCGGCCAGAGCGCGGCCGTGCTTCAGGCGCAGGGCAACCACGTCGAAGCCGAAGCGCACGCGAGCAAGGCCCTGCACCTCGCGATGAAGCACCCCGAGCAGGACCAGCTCCCGCAGCTCTACCGAACGTTGGCGGCGGTGTTTGCTGCGTCCGGCACGTGGGCCAAGGAAGTCGACGCCATCGAGCGCGCTGTCGCGCTCGCGGACCGCATCGGCGACCGCCAGCTCGCCACCGAGGCGAGCACCATTCACGCGAACGCGCTGCACCTGCGCGGCGAGTACGCGCTCGCTATGACCGAATGGACCGAAGCGACCAACACCGCTCGGGCCATCGGTCATCGCTCGCAGCTGCTGTGGGCCCTGTGCGGAAGCGCCGAGGTCGCGCTTCGCAGGGGCAACTTGCCCGAAGGCGTGCTCTTCCTGCAAAAGGCCGCCTCCTCGTTTACCGCCGGAAGCAGCTCCGCCGCGCGCGGTCGCGTCTTCGCGCTCAACGGCGCCTTCATGAGTCGCCGAGGCGACCACGCGGGCGCCGTCGAACAAGCGCGCCAGGCGCTCATGCTCTTCCAGAAGGCGCCGCCCATCAACCACGACTTCCTCGAAGCCTACGGCGCCATCGTCGAGACCGCCTTCTTGGCCGCAGAGTCCGACCCGAACCTCGCGGACGAGGTCTACGATCGCAACGTCGAGCTCGGCGAGGCGGGGCTCAAGCTGCTGGACGCGTTCGCGAGCGTCGTGCCCATCGCGGCGCCGCGCGCCAAGATGCTCCGCGGCTGGCTGTTGTGGATGGACAACGCCTCGGAGAAGGGCACACAGGCCATGCTTCAGGCCATTGAAGCGGCACAAGACCTGCGCATGCCCCTCGAAGAGGGCTTGGCCCGCCTTGAGCTCGGCCGTCGGCGCGGCTTCCTGGACAAGCTCGGGCGCGAGAACCTGACCTCCGCCGAGCAGATCTTCTCGGACCTAGACGCGCGGTACGACCTGCACCGCGCCACCCGCATCGTTCAAGAGGTCTAGCCCGCAGACAGCCGCGACGCGCTCACTGAACCGCTGGCGTGCCCGGCAGCAGGGCGATGGCGTTCTTGCCGTCGCTGAGCTGCTCTAGGAGCGCGAGATCGCGAAGCGCGCCCACGTCGACGCCCAGCTCCGCAGCGATGGGAGCCACCGACACAGTGGGTGACGAGGCCTTGGTGAGGTCCTCCACCAGCTTCTCAAAGAAGGGCTTGTGCCGCGGGAAGCGCGAGACGCCGTAGGCCTCGGTCACCCCGCCGAGCTCCGCCGCCTTGGCGACCGCGACGTCCAAGCCGCCGAGCTGGTCGACGAGCCCGCGCTCAAGCGCCTGCTCTCCGGTCCACACGCGCCCCTGCGCGACCTCGTGAACCCCTTCGACGGGCATGCCGCGACCGTCTGAGACCCGCTGCAAGAAGGTGTCGTAGAAGTTCTGCAGGTACGACTTGAAGATCGTGCGTCCCTCGTCCGAGAAGGGCGTGGGCGACCACAGGTCGGCGTTCTGCCCGCGCTGGTAGCGATGGGTGTTCAATCCGATCTTGTCATACGTGCCTTCAAGGCTGAACTTACCGCCGAACACACCGATGGAGCCGGTGAGCGTTCCGGGCTCGGCGACGATGTAGTCGGCCGGCGCTGAGATGTAGTACCCGCCGCTCGCCGCGTAGTTCGACATCGACACGACCACGGGCTTGCCCGCGGCGCGCGTGCGCTGGACCTCGCGCCACATCATGTCGCTCGCGAGGCCAGAGCCTCCGGGGCTGTTCACGCGCAGCACGACAGCCTTGACGTCTTCATCCTCGCGCACGGCCTTCATCCAACGCGCGAAGGGCCGATCCGCCAAGGAGCCCTCGTCGCCGAACATGCCGCCGTCGGGATCGCCCGAGACGATGGTGCCCTCGGCGTGAACGACGGCGATCTGCTGCTCAAAGCCCGCCTGCTCTTGCCGGTAGTACTTGAGGTATTCCTTCAGCGACGTGAAACGCTCGTCGTCGACGTCGTCGTCGTCGTTATCGGTGGGATCGGAGGTCTTATCCAGCGTCTCGCCGAGCGAGGCGACCCAGGTCGCTTCGTCGCCCTTGCGCAAGGAGTCGTCCAGCAGGTGGCGCTCGACAGCGTCCGGGAACGCGACGGCGTCGATCAGGCCGCGCTCCATCGCCTCTTTGGGGGCGAGCGCGGGGTGGTCGATGAAGTTGCGCACGTCGTCTTCGGACAAAGATCGCCCAGCGGCGACGCCGCGCACAAGCTGCGGGAAGAGCGAGTCGAGCAGCGCCTCGAAGGCCTCGCTAGCAGCGGGCGACGGCCCCGTGCTCGTGTAGGGCTCGGGCCCGCTCTTAAACGCTCCGACGTGCTCAAACTGCGGCGTGACGCCGAGCTTCTCGAAGGTGTTCGCGTAGTAGGTCACGTCGATGGCGAGGCCCGCGGTGAGCATGGAGCCCGCCGGCGCCAGCACCACCTCGTTGCAAACGCTCGCGAGGTAGTAGTCTAGGTTGGAGAAGCCCTCAGAGTAAACGACGCAGGGCTTTCCTTGCTCGCGGAAGGCGAGCAGCGCGTCGCGGAGCTCTTGCGTGTTGGCCCACCCGTACTTGGGCGAGTCCATCTTGAGGTACACACCGGCGATGCGCTCGTCGGTAGCGGCGTCCCGCAGGGCGGCGGCGAGCTCGCTCACGACGGGCGGCTCCTCACCGGGCTCCGAGAACAGTCCCCCCTGCTTCGGCGCGTCGGACGTCGAAGGTCCAAGGCGGATCTTGAGGAAGCTCCCCTCGGCCACGTCCCCCGCGTCGCTCTTGTTGATCAGGTAGGCGACGCCTCCGATGGACACGACACATACGACGAGGCCAACGGCGGTGAGTCCGAGCAGCGCGCGCGTGATCCAACGCGAGCTCTGACCGCGCCCCGGCCGCACCCTTGGTCGGCTCGCGGTCGGCGCCTGCGGGGGCGCCTGCTCGTCGGGCGCGTCGCGCTCAACCTCTTCGGTCCGTTCCTCGTCGCTCATCGTACCTCCGGCGGCGCATAGCTAACGCGCGGCTAGACCTGCACACGGGGAGCGCGCAGGTCAACGGCCACCCGAGCTGCGCTCACGCCACCTTCTCAAGCGGGCCAATGGCCGCGATGACCTCGGACACCCGCACCCGGGACGCCGCGTTGCGGCTGATGGCCCGGGCCACACGCGGCCGAGAGACGTGTTCAAAGCCGGACAGCTCCGGATACAGGATGTGTCGCACGACCGGCAGATCGTGGTTCGACAACACGACCCGCGCGCCCTTGAACGCGGCCTTACGCGACGCGAGCGCCAGCGCCTTCTGCTCTTCCAAGCCGAAGGGCTCCTTGCAGTAGCCGGTGAACGACGCCGTCTCGGTGAGCGGCACATAGGGCGGGTCGCAGTACACCTGGTCGTTCTCGCCGGCCTGCGCGAGGATGTCGCGGAAGTCCGCCGTGACGAGCTCAACGCCTTGCAGCAGCTCGGAGACCGTGCGGAAGTGCGCCCCAGAAGGCAGGTTGAGGCTGACATAGCTACCACGGGGCACGTTGAACAGGCCCGAGCGGTTCTCGCGGTACAAGCCGTTAAAGCCCGCGCGGTTCAGCCAAATGAAGCGCGCGGCGTGGAGCACACCTCGCGTCGGGCCGTCGTTGTAGGCGTCGCGCACGTCGTAGTAACGGTCGCGCCAGTCGTCGGTCGACAGGTCGTCGAGCGCGCGCAGCAGCGGCTCCACGTTGTCGCGAACCGCGCGATGGACCTCCATCAGCTTCTCGTTGACGTCCGCGAGGACGGCACGGCCGATGGTGCCCTCGGCACGGCGGTGCAAGAACACGGCTCCGGAACCCACAAAGGGCTCGAAGTACGTGCCACGGCACGGCTCTCCGAATCCTCGGTAGATATCGGGTGCGAGCCGGGCCTTTCCGCCCGCCCACTTCAAAATTGGCTTCATCTGGGTGCGCCTCGGCGGCACACCCCCCCGCAACGACTCTAGCACATCTGAGATCGGTGGCAAGTCCTGACCGACACAGACAGCTCGCGAACGTCAGGATACGCACCGCACACGTTGGAGGTTCCCATGGGCCGTTGGTGGATTGTCGTCGCCGGAGTGGCAGGTATTGTTGGCGCAGTCATCCTGATTCCGAAGCCGCAAGCGACGGGCGTGAACCTCGCCGCGCCCGCAGACCTCCCCGTCGCTGGCGCCGCCCGGTCCGGCGAAGCCGGAGTTCGCCTCGATGACGAAGGCGGCGACGGGTCGGACACCGAGCTCGCCCCCGCACAGCCCGCCCTCACCGGCGAAGGCGCGCCCGCCGTCGGCCACACGATGCGCCCGCAGATCGTCGACGGCGTGCAGTACCTGAACCCCGCCGCCGCCGAGCTCGCGCGCAAGCGCAACACCCCCGAGGCGCTCGCCGCCGCGCGCGTGAGCGCACCGTGGACGCAGGTCCGTCGCTTGCTCAAGGCGAACCCCGAAGACGCCAAGGCGTCGGCGCTCGGCGACGAAGCCGATGAGCTCGTGAGCGACCTGCGCGACATGCGCCGCAACGCCCCCGATTGGGACTTCAGGCAGGTTGAAGGCCGCATGAACGACCTCGCGTCGCGCATCCGCCAAGGTGGGTACGGCGACGCCGAGATGGAGAAGATGCTGACGCTCGTGAACGACCGTATGACCGAGTACCACAACGCTCCGCCGCCGACGAATCCGTAGGTCCCCACGGCGCGCTGGGCGCGTTAAGAGCACCTCCCCCGCGAGCGCCGCTCGCCACTGGAGGTGTTCATGTCCAGCCCTCGCCGCGTCTTCGTCCTCGGTGGTGCGATCACGCCATTTATTGGCAAGAAGCACCCCGACTTCATCTGGTCGCGCCACCCCGACTTCGGCAAGCGTGAGAACCCCACGCTCGAAGAGACCATCACGGCCGCTGTGCTGGGCGCGCTCGAGTCCACGGGCGTCCCCGCCGCCGCGGTGGAGAAGGCGTGGATCGGCAACTTCGTCGGCGAGCTGTTCAGCCAGCAGGGCCACCTTGGCGCGGCGGTCGTCGGCGCCCACCCGGACTTGATGTACAAGCCCGTGATGCGCGTCGAGGGCGCGTGCGCTTCGGGCGGCCTCGCCTTTGCTTCGGCCGTCGACGCCATCCGCGCCGGCGCCGATGTGACGCTCGTCGTCGGCGCCGAGGTGCAGACCACCGCCTCCGCGCGCACCGGCGGCGACTACCTCGCCCGCGCGGCGCACTACAGCCGCCAGCGCCCGATCGACGACTTCACCTTCCCTGCCCTGTTCGCCAAGCGCAACAAGGCGTGCCAAGAGTCGATCAACGTCACCGACCACGACCTCGGGCTGCTCGCGGTGAAGGCGTACGGCAACGCCAACCGCAACCCCCTCGCCCACATGAAGGCCGTGAAGATGGACATCGACACGGCGGGCTCGGTCAACGACCGCAACCCAGGCTTCCTCTCGAACCAGGAGCTCCAGCCCTGGGTGAAGATGAGCGACTGCAGCCAGGTCTCAGACGGCGGCGCCGCGATGATCGTCGTGAGCGAAGACGGCCTGCGCAAGCTCGGCAAGACCGAGGCCGACGCGATCGAGCTCATCGGCTTCTCGCAGACCACCGGCAACCTCTACGAAGACGGCGACCCCACGGCCATGCAGACCACCGTCGTCGCAGCAGAGCGCGCCTACCATCAGGCGAACGTCGGGCCGTCGGACATCCAGGTGGCCGAGGTGCACGACTGCTTCACCATCACCGAGATCCTGATGTACGAAGCGCTGGGCTTCGCGGAGCGCGGCCACGGCGTCGACCTCGTGCGCGACGGCAGCACCCAGCTCGACGGCAAGATCCCGGTGAACACGGGCGGTGGCCTGGTCGGCTTCGGGCACCCGGTAGGGGCGACCGGCGTGAAGCAGGTGCTTGAGATCTACCGCCAGATGAAGGGGCTCTGCGGCGACTACCAGCTCGCTACGCGCCCCGCCATCGGCCTCACCGCCAACATGGGCGGCGACGACAAGACCGTCGTCATCGGCATCTACAAGAACCTGGCCTAAGCATGCCGCGACCGCTCCGCGAACGGGGCGGTCGCGAGCACCCTTAGGGCAGGACCATCGTGGACACGGGGTAGAACTTCATCTGCCCGGCCATGATGCTCGACAGCGCCGAGTTCATCTGGTCGAGGTCCGCGGCGGTCGTGTGGTTCAGGCCAGCGACGCCAACGGCGTACACGCTGCTCGCGGCGAACGCGCTGCCGGGGATGATGATGTCCTCGACCGCGTCGCCACGCGTGAACTGGTAGACCTCGCTGATCGACTTCGGCTCATTGCTGAAGGTGACCGCCTTGGCCTGAAGGTCGTACACGACCACGAGCGCGGTGGCGTAGTCCTGACCCGCGAGGGCGACGGTGAGATCGGCGTTCGCGTCGTGCTGCTGCGGGATGGTGACGGTGACCGTCGGCGGCAGGGTGACGCTCGCGGTGGCGACGTCGCCAGCGAGATCGACCTTCACCTGCCAGGTCTCGCCCTCGGCGTAGGTGAGGTCAGTGCCCGCATAGGTGTAGACGCCCTCCCCTTGGTCATCCGCGGCCACGCCGTGCAGCGACACGGTCGCGCCGGTGATGGGCGCGTTGGCCAAGTCCGCGACCTGCGCCGCGTCGGCGAGGAAGGCGGTGAAGCCCATGCCCGAGTCGAAGCCCGAGCCAGACAGGTCCATGTTCGTGTCCGGCGGCGCCACGCTGAGGATCACGCCCTCGGCGACGAGCGAGGACGTGAGCCCCCCCCAGATCCCCGCGACATCAGGCACTTCACAAGCCCCAAGCGGCAACACGAGGGCAGCAAGCATCCAGCGATTCATCGATCAACTCCTCTAGGGCCCCTTGACTCGGGGCTCATGGGACACTAGGTAGCCCCCGATGCTGCGCTTCCGCCAGCCCTACTTTTACGAATAGGAAGGAAATCATGGCCTCTAACGCCAAGCAGACGAAGTTCCGCCGCAAGCTCCGCCGCGCCAAGATGGGCGCCGAGCGCAAGCGCGTCGCCGCCGCCAAGGGGACCACCCCCAAGTTCCCGGTGCACACGCCCGCGTCCGAGGCCAACGCGCCCGCCGCAGAGCTCCGCGCCAACTCCTAATCCGAGCTGGCTGTGCTTCAAGAGACCCCCGCGCCCTGCCCGGGGGTCTTTCGTTTTGTTCACATGACGTCACTGTCTTCCCCTGCGGTAGCGCAGCGGTTACAGTCGCGCCGTTCCTACGACGAACCCCGTATGCCGGGAGGAGAATACCCATGCCCTACGTCGTGACCAGCAACTGCAATGGCTGCCGGTTTACCGATTGCGTTGACGTCTGCCCCGTGGATTGCTTCTACGGTGACGCCGAGATGCTCTACATCAACCCCGATGAGTGCATCGACTGCGGTGCTTGCGAGCCGGCCTGCCCGGTGAGCGCGATCTACCCCGAGGAGGACGTGCCGTCCGACGAAGAGAAGTGGATCGCCATCAACGCTGAGAAGTGTGAGTCTGGCGATCTCGAGAACGTGAACGAGCCCGGCGAGCCCCTCGCTGGCGCCGAAGAGCGCAAGGCCGCCCTCGGCTTCTAGTGATCAGTTCTCTGCTCTCATGAGCACGGCAGCCCGGTGTGCCCTTACGGCACTACCGGGCTGTTCTGTCTTGGCCTAGGAGGTTTGAGGCATGTCCGGCAAGCTCGCGCCGCTCATCGGCCACGACCAAACGACAGCGCGGCTGTGGATGGCGGCTCGTCGGCAAACGCTCCACCACGCCTACCTCTTCGAGGGGCCCGCTGGCGTGGGCAAGCGCACGGTCGCCCTGCGGCTCGCGATGATGGCGAACTGTGAGGCCGAGCCCCAGCTGCGCCCGTGTGCGTCCTGCCCAACCTGCAGCCAGATCGCGACGGGCAACCACCCCGACGTCGTCATGCTCTCCCCCGACCCGAGCTCGGCCACGCCGCGCATCGCCGTAGACGCGGTCCGCGAGGTCGTGCGCCAGGTCGGCTACCACCGCTACAACGCGCGGCACCGCTTCCTCATCGTCGAGCCCGCCGAGGCGCTGCCGCCACCATCGGCCAACGCGCTGCTCAAGACGCTGGAGGAGCCGCCTGATGGCACCTCCTTCGTGCTCATCGCGACCCACGCGAGCGCGCTGCTGCCGACGATCGTGTCACGCTGCCAGCGCGTGCGCTTCTCTGCGGTGCCCGAAGCCGAGCTCGTGCCGTGGCTGCAAGCGCGCGGCGTGCCCCACCCCGAGCGCGCGGCGCGGCTCTCGCTCGGCTGCCCCGGACACGCGCTCGAGCTCGCGGACCACCTCGAAGCGCGGGCCGCGACGATCGACGACCTGATGCAGGCGCTTCGCGGGGACACGCCAGCGGTGCTCGAGTGGGCGTCCGTCGTCACGACCGGCGCTAGGCGGGACAGCACCCAGGAGCTTCTCAATCGCGTTGAGCTCGTCGAAGATCTGCTGCGCGACGTGGTGATCGTGGGTTCGGAGTCCCGCGAGCCGCTGCTCAACGCGGATCGCGAGGAGCTCGTGCGCGCGTGGACGCGCCTGCTGTGGCCCGCGGGCGTCACCCGCTGCCACGACCTGCTGGAGCGCGCCCGCGCCCAGCTCCAGGTCAACGTGCAAGCCAAGCTGGTGGCCGAGGCCCTGATGCTCGGCTTGCGCTACGAGCTGCGCGGCCGCTGAACCGCGCCTGAGCGCAAGAGTGAGCGCGCGGCCCCGACCAGGTAGAGCGAGCCCGCGACGATGACCTCGTCCGCGTCGGTGAGCACCTCGGGGAGCGCCTCTTCGATGGGGCCGCCGTCTGAGAGCACGGCGTCCACGTCCTCAAGCAGCGCGCCGAGCGCGCTCGGCTCCGAGGCCTTGGGGTGCGCGCAGCGGGTGAGCACGACCTCGTCCACCAGCGACAGCAGCGGCCCGATCACTGGCCGAGGATCGCGGTCGTGGCTCATGCCGAACAGCAGGATGCGCGAGGCCGGTCGAGGCTGGTCGGCGAGCCAGCGCGCGAAGGCCTCGGCGCCCTGCGGGTTGTGGCAGCCGTCCGCGATCACGCCCGGTGCGAGCGTCTCGATGCGCCCAGCGATGGTGGCGCGCTCCAGGCCCGAGCGAATCGCCCCGTCGGGGATGTGGAAGCCCTGGCGGCGCAACGACTGCAGCAGGCCGAGCGCTACGAGCGCGTTCCCACCTTGGTGATCGCCGCGCAGCGTGAGCTTGACGTCGTTGAGCCCGCCATCGGGGCCGCGCAGCGACCAACGACCACCGCGCTGCTCGCGCATGAGCTCGCGCCCCGGCCTCCAGAGCGTGAGGTCGAGCGCGCGCGCCCGGAGCTCCAGCACCTCGCGCGCCTCGGGGGGGAGCGCGCCAAGCACCACGGACGCGCCGCGCTTGAGGATGCCGGCCTTCTCGGCGGCGATGAGCGCGAGCGTGTCGCCGAGGACGTCCGTGTGGTCGAGGCCGATGGAGGTGACCGCGGTCGCCACCGGCTGAATGACGTTGGTGGCGTCCAAGCGACCGCCGAGGCCTACCTCGAACACAGCGACGTCGACCCCGCGCTGCGCGAAGATGTGCATCGCGAGCACGGTGAGCAGCTCGAAGTAGGTGAGCGGGATGCCCGCGTCTTGCAAGCCGCGCGCCCACTCCCAGCGCGCGCGATCGAGGTGCTCCAGCGCCTCGACGAAGGAGGCGTCGTCGACGGGCACGCCGTCGAGCTGGATGCGCTCGTTCACGTCCTCCAGGTGCGGCGAGATGTTGGTGCCGACGCGGTAGCCCGCGTCCACCAAGGCCGCCGTCACCATGGAGGAGACGGAGCCCTTTCCGTTGGTCCCGCCGATGTGGATGGTGGGGTAGGCGCGGTGCGGCTCGCCCAAGAAGGCGAGGAAGCTGCGAACGCGCTCCAAGCCGAGCTTAATCCCAGCAGACGCCGCCTGATCGAGGACCGGATGGTGAATCACGGGGCGGGCTCCACCAGCGCAGGCGCGGGCATGGGCGCGCGCGTCAGCTGACGAAGCAGGCGGCCGATGACCATGCGGAGCTGGTCGCGGGGCACGATCGCGTCGACCATGCCGTGGTCCAGCAGATACTCGGAGGTCTGAAAGTCGTCGGGCAGGTCCTGGCCGATGGTCTCCTTGATGACGCGCGGACCGGCGAAGCCAACGAGCGCGCCCGGCTCCGCGAGGATGACGTCGCCGAGCATCGCGAAGGAGGCCGCGACGCCGCCGGTGGTGGGGTGCGTGAGCACGGAGATGTAGGGCATGCCCGCGCGATCTTTGAGGCGCGCGAGCGCGGCGCAGGTCTTGGCCATCTGCATGAGCGAGAGCACGCCCTCTTGCATGCGCGCGCCGCCCGACGCGGAGATCACGATGGCCGGACGACGGTTGGCCGCGGCGCGCTCGTACAAGCGCGTGATGCGCTCGCCGACCACCGAGCCCATGGAGCCGCCCATATAGCGGAAGTCAAAGCAGCCGATCTCGACGTCCACGCCTTCAATCTTGGCGGTGGCGGAGACAAAAGCATCGGTGACGCCGAGCTTGGCGAAGGTGGCGTCGATGCGGCGCGCATAGGGCTTGGAGTCGACGAATCCGAGCGCGTCGACCGGCGCCAGGTGCGCGTCGTGGAAGACCGCAGTGTCGGGGTCGAGCAGCATGGCGAAGCGCTCGTCGACCTCGATGCGGAAGTGGTGCCCGCAGCGCACACAGAGCTGGCCCGCGTCGCGCACGGCGTCGAGGAACAGCGTCGCTTGGCAGCCGGGGCAGCGGGTAAAGAGATCGGGGCTCTCCGCGACAGCGGGAGAGGCGCTCGGATCCGCGTCAGGCGGCCGCCCGACGAACTCCTTGCGCTGCTCAAACCAACGACGACCTTGGTTGGACACCAGACCTCCGAACACAGGTCCGCGTTCTATCGGGTCGATAGGTGCTGGGCCAAGCGATAGGCCGCTCGCATGCGCACCCTCACCTCCATTGAAGGCAATCGGCAGCAACTCGACGGCGGAGCCATGTTCGGCAACGCCCCCAAGGCCCTTTGGAGCCGGTGGCTCGCGCCCGACGAGCACAACCGCGTCCCCCTCGCCTGCCGGGCGCTGCTCGTGCGCGAACCCGAGCGCACGCTGCTCTTTGAGACCGGCATCGGCGCCTTCTTCGATCCCGCGCTGCGCGAGCGCTTTGGTGTGCTCTCCCCTCGCCACGCGCTGCTCGACAGCTTGGCCGCGCACGGCCTCGGGCACCAGGACATCGACGTCGTCGTGCTCTCCCACCTGCACTTTGATCACGCTGGCGGCTTGCTCTCCGCGTGGGCTGCTGACGGCACGCCCGAGCTGCTCTTCCCCAACGCCACCTACGTCGTCGGCGCCTTGGCCTGGGACCGCGCGCTGCGCCCACACGCGCGCGATCGACGCAGCTTCATCCCCGAGCTTCACCCGCTCCTAGAGGCGAGCGGCCGGCTGCACCTGGCCAGTGAGGGCGCAGACGCTGTGCTCGGCGACGGCTACCGCCTGCACCAGAGCCACGGGCACACGCCGGGGCTGCTGCTCACCGAGATCGCGATGCCGAGCGGCCCGGTGGTCTTTGGCGGCGATCTGATCCCCGGCGTGCCGTGGGTCCACGTGCCGATCACCATGGGCTATGACCGCTACCCCGAGCTGCTGGTCGACGAGAAGTCCCTGTTGTTACAGGATCTCCTCGCGCGAAGTGGCCGCTTGTTCTTCTGCCACGACCCCAACACCGCCCTCGCGACGGTCGCCAAGGACGCGCGAGGCAACTTCTGCGCGCAGGACCTCGTCGCGGAGCTCGCGGAGCTCGCCGAATGAGCGCGATCGTACGGGTCGGCACGCCCATCGCGGTCGTCGCCCCCTCGCACGCCTACGACCCGCGCAAGCTCCAAGCCGGGCTCGACATCGCGCGCGCCTATGGCCACGAGCTGCACCTGCTGCCGGATACGCTCCAGCCGCATCGCTACTTCGCCGCGACCGACGCCCACCGCCGCGATCAGCTCATCACCGCCTTGTCCTCAGCGGACTTCGGCGCGGTGTGGCTCGTGCGCGGGGGCTCGGGGCTGACGCGGCTGATCGACCACCTCCCGTGGGCCGACCTGCCGCCGCGCCCGGTCATCGGCTTTAGCGACGCCACGGCGCTCTTGCTGCCGCTGTGGGACCGCGTCGGCAGCCAAACCGTCCACGGCCCTGTGCTTCACAGCCTCGCGAACACGTCGACCAAGGACGTGGACCACCTGTTTCGCCTGCTCGCGGGCGAGCCGACGCCCGCCCTCCCGGGGCGCGCGCTCGTGCCAGGGCAAGCGAGGGGCGCGCTCACCGGCGGCAACCTCTGCCTGCTCGCCGCCCTGTGCGGCACGCCGTTTCAGCCCTCCGCGCGCGGGCGCATCCTCGTGCTAGAGGAGATCGGCGAGGCACCGTATCGCCTCGATCGCACGCTCATCCAGCTCCGCTCAGCGGGTGTCTTCGATGGCGTCGCCGGCGTCGCCGTCGGCGAGCTCACCGACTGCGCGCCCCCGCCGGCGAGCCCGTGGTCCCTCGACGACCTGCTGCTCGACGTGCTCGGTCCGCTCGGCGTCCCGGTCGTCGTGGACCTGCCCATCGGACACGGCCGCCGCAACGCCGCCTTCCCCATCGGTCGCGCCGCCATGCTGTCCGAGCGCGGCCTCTCCTGGCACACCTCCTCCGCCGTATAGTGGACCGCCGCGTCACCCAATCGCCACGGAGCGCCCGGTGCCGAAGCGCGCCGTTCGCGATAGCGCCGCGCTCGGAGGCATCCCATTGACCACGAAGCCCTTCGAGACCAAGACCAAGATCGTCGCGACCCTCGGCCCAGCGTGCTGGGAAGCCGACAAGCTCCGTGAGCTGCTCGCCGCTGGCGTCGACGTCGCGCGCATCAACTGCAGCCACGCCGACCACGCCTCGATTCGCCGCCAGGTCGCGCGCGTGCGCCGCGCCGCCGCCGACCTCGGCCGCCCCGTCGCCATCTTGCTTGACCTGCAGGGCCCCAAGGTGCGGACCGGGCCGGGCAAGCCCATCGAGCTGCTGGACGGCGATCTGCTCACCGTCGTCATGAGCGACGCGTACGAGGCCCACGACCGCCGCGTCGGCACGACCTACCCTGAGATGGCCGACGACGTCACGCCCGGAGACGAGGTCCTGTTCGCAGACGGTCTCCTGGACGGCGTCGTCGAGGCGGTCCGCCGCGACGTGACCCCCGCCGAGGTCGACATTCGCATGAACGTCGGCGGCACGCTCGGCTCGCACAAGGGCATCAACCTGCCGGGCGTCACTATGTCCGTGCCCACCCTCACAGAGAAGGACCTCGCCGACCTCGCCGTCGGACTTGAGATCGGCGTCGACTACGTCGCGCTCTCCTTCGTGCAGCGCGCCGAAGACGTCTTGCTGCTCAAGGAAGCGATGACGCGCCTCGGGCGCGTCGTCCCCGTCATCGCGAAGATCGAGAAGCCGGGCGCGGTGGATCGCATCGAGAGCATCTGCGAGGTCGCCGAAGGCGTGATGGTGGCCCGCGGAGACCTCGGCGTCGAGGTTCGCCTGGAGAAGGTGCCCGTCTACCAGAAGCGCATCATCCGCGCGGCCTTCAACGCGCACCGCATCGTGATCACCGCGACGCAGATGCTCGACTCGATGGAGCGCAACCCGCGGCCCACGCGCGCCGAGACGACGGACGTCGCGAACGCCATCCTCGACGGCACCGACGCGGTCATGCTGTCGGGCGAGACGTCCGTCGGGCGCTACCCGGTCGAGTCCGTGCGAACGATGGACCAGATCGCGCGCGAGGTGGAGTCCTCCGAGTTCTTTCGGTCGACGCCGCGCGACGCGTTTCCAGAGCGCGACAACTCGCCGACGGCGACCGTGCTGCGCGCGGCCTGCTTCGCCGCTCAGCAAGGAAATCGCCCGCTCGCCGTCTTCAACTGGACCGGCAGCTCGGCGGTCTACATCTCCAAGGCGCGCAACTCAAGCCCGACCTACGCGCTCACGGCGGATCCCGCGGTCGTCGACCGGCTCCAGCTGGTGTGGGGCGTGACGCCGCTGCTCATCCCCGCCGCAGAGTCCCTAGACGACCTGTTCCGGTACGCCGAAGCAGCGCTGCTCGCGACGGGTCAGGTCGCCGCGGGCCAAGAGGTCGTCATGGTGACGGGCCGCACGGAGCAGCCCGGCGCGCAGAACGTGCTCAAGATCGCCGTCGTCGGCGGCTGAACCGCAGCGCGGCGAGGCGGGCGGGGGAAGCTTAGTAGCCGCCCGTCTCTTTCCACGCCGTGGCGTTCGCGATGACCAGGCAGCAGATCCCCAGCACGACGAGCGGGAGCGCGTAGTCGGCGGCAGGCATCAGGCCGATGTTGTCCAGCGCAGAGAAGCCGACGCCAGCGATGTTCGTGTTCATGGGCTGACGAACGCCAGCGCCCGTGGGGTCCCAACCGAAGCTGTAGTAGAGGTTGAGCAGCCCAGCGCCGAGACACAGGCCCCCCGTTGCGTAGAGCGCGAGGTGCATCGTGTTGTTCTGGGTGGGTTCGTTCTGCGACATGGCAACTCTCCATCAGGCCGGGCCCGTCTATCCTAGCAGGCGCAAGGATCAAGGGCATCGCGGTGTTGCAGGGCACGAGATACACCCACCGGCATGGCATCTCCCGCGCACATCGCCGCGCTGGCGGGTCGGACAGGGCCGTGGCCCTTCGCCGGCGCGTTCACCGGCACCCTCTGCGATGACGGCCCGACGGGGCTGGCGTGGGCTGGACGTGTCACGTCGGGCGCCGACCTCTCCCTCGCGTGGCGCGCGAGCAGGCTCTTGGAGCACCCCCTCGCGCGACCTGGCCTGCCGCGCGCCGATCGCCGCCGCGCGCTCGCCATCGCGTGGGCGCGCCTCGACGGCGTGCAGCGCGAGCTGCTCGGCCCCAACGCTGGCGACGGGGTCAGCGTGCTGCTCATCGCCTGGGACGCCGAGGGCGTCGCCCTGTCGGGCATCGGACTGGAGGCGCTGTACGCGAGCGACGCGAACGGCGAGCTCGCGCCCTGGCTCGCCCCCGCCCACCCGCTGTTCGGGCTGCCTGGCCTCACGACGGCTCGCCCCATGGCGCTCACCGTCGACGCCGCGCCGTCCACCCTCATCGCCGTCGCGCACGGCGACGAGCACGACCTCGCGGGTGTGTCGCTTCATACGGCGCTGCAACGCAGCGGGGTGCGCCGATGACTGCGCCGTGGGTCGCCGAGCTGCTCGCCTCGGTCGTCGAGGCCGACGCGCTACGACGCGCTGTTTCCCTCGCTCTCAGCGAAGGTCGCCCGGCGCTGCCCCTGTGGCTGGCGCTCGCCGACGAGGCCCCCGACCAGCTCGCGGCGCTCGCCCTCGACGCACACGTGCCGAGCAGCGCCGACCGCCTGGACGCGAGCCTCGCTGTGATCGACGTGCTGGAGAGTGAGCTCGGTCCCGAGCGCGCGCTGCTCGGCCTGTGGGCGCTGGCCAACACGGCCGAAGAGCGGGCTGTGGTGCGCGCGCAAGCCGCCGCCCGGCACCCCAGCGCCGCCTGGAACGCCCAGCTCGTCGATGGCGAGGCCTCCCCCGGCACGGCGTGGCTCACTGCCTCCGAGGCCAGCTCAAGCCTGGACGTCATTTGCGCGACCTGCGCCGCGCGCGGCTTCGACGCCGCGCTCATCGCGGCCGCCGCCGCGCAGCGATCGCTGCACCCGGCGGTGGCGCTTATCCGCGTTCATCGCTTACAAGCCGCCGCCGCCGCCGCAGCGGCCGCCCTCGACGCCGAGTCGCGCCTCCCCGTGGTGGCTTGGCTCGCAGCAGTGTACGGCCCCGACCTCGAGCTGCTGCTGCTGGACATCGCGCGCGCGGTGCGCACGATGGAGGCTCGCGACGCCCTACGTCGCGCGAGCGTCGACCTGCCCTCCGTGTTGGCCGCCCTCGCCGCACCCTAGCCCCCCGAGCGCCCATGCCCCCGCACGACCCTGCCGACATCGACGACTGGGACGACCTCGACGAGGCCGAAGAGGACGTCCTAGGGCCCCCGGAGGAGCTCACGGACGACGGCCCCCCGGACGCGCTTGACCCCCTCGACGGCGCCGAAGACGAAGACTTCGGCGGTCCAGTCGAGCTCGGAGACGACCTGTCCGATGGCGACGACTTTGACGATCCGCTCGACGAGGATCCTCAAGACGACGTGTGGGCCGACATCCCCGTTGTGCTGCCTTGGTCCTGCGTGGTCATGCTCAACGGCGCGCGCTGCGCGGCGGTGCTCGACCCCACCCGAGCCTCGAGCGCCCTCACCCGCCCAGGGGCGAACGGCGCGGTCGAGGCCGTTCAGATCGTCCTCGGCCCGTTCACTGTTGACCTCGCGATCCCAGCCATCGACGGCCCTCACCTCTTGATTGCGCTCGGGCGCGACGCGCTCGCGAGCCGCGTCCTCGTCAGCTCCGGCGAAAAGGTGCCATGAACGCTTCAAACACCGTGCCAGACCACCGTCCCCAAGACGCAGCCCTCCGCGACGATGTTCGCTGGCTCGCCACCGCGCTCGGGCGCGTGATTCACCGCCTCGCGGGCCCGCAAGCCTTTGACGCCGTCGAGTCGCTCCGCCAAGCGAGCCGCGCGCGCCGACGCAGCGAGCAGGGTGCTCCCACCTTGAGCGCCATCCTGGACCAGGTGCACGCGCTCCCGCTGCCCGTCGCGAGTCAGGTGGCGCGCGCGTATACGCTGTTCTTCGTGCTCATCAACACAGCGGAGCAGGCCCACCGCGTGCGCCGTCGTCGCGCCTACCAGGTCCGGGTGAACGCCCCCGCGCAGCCCGCCTCGTGCACCTGGGCCATGCGCCGCTTGCACGAAGCCGGCCACAGCGCGGACCAGGTCGCCGAGGCGCTGCACGCGCTCGATGTGAGGCCCGTGCTCACCGCGCACCCAACCGAGTCCACGCGCCGCACAGTGCTCGCCCTGCAGGCGCGCCTCGCTGACGCGCTGCTGGAGCGGCAGGACAGCCCCCACCGCGACCGCATTGAGCGCGCGATGCTCGCCGACATCGAGCTGCTCTGGCTCACCTCCGAGGTGCGCCGCGACCGCCCGTCGGTCCTCGACGAGGTCTCCACCGTGCTCTGGTATCTTGAGGAGCGCCTCTTCGACGCGAGCGCCCACCTCACCGGTGCGCTCGAGTCCTCCTTTGAGGAGACCTTTGGCCAGCCGCTTCAGCTGCGCGCTCCCATTCAGGCGGGCAGCTGGGTCGCTGGCGATCGCGACGGCAACCCCTACGTGACGCCCGAGGTCACCCTCGCCGCGACCCGCCGCACCACCCACGCCTTGCTTGGCCGCTACTTTGACGCCGTGCAGACGCTCGTCGTGCGCCTGTCGCTCTCTGCTCGCCTAGCGCGCCCGACCCCCGCGCTGCTCAGCTCAATCGAGCGCGACCGCGCGCTGCTCCCCGAACTCTACCAAGCAAACCGCCGTCGCGACGCCGACGAGCCGCTGCGCCTCAAGCTCACGCTCATCGCTGGCCGCTTGGAGGCCACCCGCGCGCGCGTCGCCTCCTTGGACGCGGGCCACCCCGCCGAGGCGCCCGCCGCATACCTGTCGCCGGCCGCCTTCGAAGCGGATCTGCTGGTCGTGCGCGAGGCGCTCTTGGGCGCTGGTGCAGCCTTCGCGTGCGAGGACCACGTCGATCCGCTGCTGCGGCGGGCGCGCCAGTTCGGCTTCCATGGCTACCGCCTCGACGTGCGCGAGGACTCCGAGGTCCACGCAGCCGCCCTCGACGACATCGCCACCGCCATCGGCTTGGCGCCGCTCTCCGACGAGCACCTCACCACCGAGCTCCTCGGCCGACGCCCGCTGCTCGGCCCCAACCTGGAGCTGGCCGACGCCACGCGCCGCACCCTCGACGTGTTTCACACGATCCGCCGGGTGCAGGCCGAGTCCGGGCCGGACGCTGCGTCCACCTACGTCATCTCCATGGCGCGCACCGCGTCAGACGTGCTGCGCGTGATGCTCCTCGCGCGCGAGACCGGGCTGATCGACCTCGCGACCGACGAGCCGCGGTCCAGCGTCGACGTTGTCCCGCTGTTCGAGACCGAAGCCGACCTCATTCGCGCGCCCCAAGTGCTGCGCGCGCTCTTCGCCAACCCGGCCTACCAGCGCCAGCTCCAAGCGCGAGGACAACGCCAGGAGGTCATGATCGGGTACTCCGACTCCGCAAAGGACGCCGGGATGCTGCCCGCAGCGTGGGCGCTGTACCAAGCGCAGGAGCTCCTCTCGGAGATCTGCGGCGAGCACGGCGTGCGCCTCACGCTCTTCCACGGGCGCGGCGGCACGGTGGGCCGTGGCGGCGGCTCGCCCGTCTACCGCGCGCTCTCGGCGCTGCCCCCGGGCTCGGTGAACGGCACCGTAAAGGTCACCGAGCAGGGCGAGGTCATCTCGCTGAAGCTCGGCCTACCGGAGATCGCCGAGCGCTCGCTGGAGGTCCTCGCCACCGGCACCTTGCTCGCGCGGTTCTCCGACTGGCGGCGCGACGTGCCCGACGCCGACGTGAAGCGCTTTCGCGCGCGCATGGACGAGCTCGCCGCCATCGCCGCGCCCTCGTTCCGCGGCCTCGTCCACGAGGACACCGCCCTGTTCAAGCTCTTCTTGGGCTGCACCCCCGTTCGCGAGCTCGCCAACGTGCACTTTGGGTCGCGTCCCGCCTACCGCGAGTCGGGTGCGGGCACGATGAAGGGCATTCGCGCGATCCCGTGGGTCTTTGGATGGACTCAGGTGCGGCTGATGCTGCCCGGATGGCTCGGAGCGGGCGAGGCCCTCTCAAAGCTCGCCTCGGACCCAGCAAAGCTACAGGACCTCCGCACAATGGCGCGCGTCTGGCCCTTCTTCGACGACCTGCTCGCGAAGATCGAGATGGTCTGCCGCAAGGTCGACCTGCCCATCGCCCGAGCCTACGTCGCGGAGCTCGGCGGCGACCTGGCGCTCGAGTCACAGCTGGAGCAGCGCTTTCAGCAGACCGTCGACGCGGTGCTCGCGATCCGCGAGACCACCGAGCTCTTGGCGGCGAACCCCATGCTGCGCGCGAGCATCAGCCGGCGAAACACCTACGTCGACCCGCTCTCGCTGCTGCAGATCAGCCTGTTAAAGCGCAAGCAGGACATGCCGCTCGATGACCCCGAGCGCGTGCTGCTCGCCGACACCATCGGCACCACGCTCAACGGCGTCGCCCAAGGACTGCGAAACACCGGATGACCGACCGCGCTCCGTCGATGTGGCGCTTTGCGCGAACCTATATGGGCCCCTACGCCGCGTGGTACGGCGTCGGCGTGGTGGCCTTGGTCGCGACGAACTGGATCTCCGTGACGATCCCGCTCTACGTCGGCGGCGCCATCGACGCCGTTCGCCACGGCGACGTGACCGTCATCCCGCACCACGCCGCGTGGATCGCCGTCCTCGGCGTCATCGTCATCGCGACGCGCACCGTCAGCCGCGTGCTGTTCTTCACGCCCGGCCGACTCGTCGAGGCCGCCCTCAAGCACGACCTGTTCGCCACGCTTATCCGCCAGCAAGCCGACTTTCACCGCGAGCGACCACCCGGTGATCTGGTGTCGCGCATGGCCTCCGACGTCACCTACATGCGGCTCGTCGCCGGCTTCGTCGCGCTGACGGCGGTGAACGCCACCATCGCCTCGGGCATGGCGGTGGTGCAGATGTCGCGCTTGTCGCCGACGCTCACGCTCTGGCTGCTGCTGCCGCTCGTCGTCAGCATGGGCGTCGCGCAGCTGTTGATTCGCAAGATGTTCGAGCTCGTGCGCGCGATGCAGGTGCAGAGCGGCGAGCTCGCGCATCGCCTGCTCTCGTCGTACCAAGGGATCGCCACGCTGCAGGGCTTCGGCGCCGAGGCGGCCTTCTTGGCGCGCTTCGAGGAGCCGAACCAGGCGCTCCTTCGCACCACCTTGGAGCGCGCGCGGCTGCGGGCGGTCATCGCGCCGACCCTCGCCCTCGCCATGTCGCTCACCACCTTCGTCCTGCTCTTTGTGGGCGGTCCGATGGCCGTGCGCGGCCAGCTCAGCGTAGGCGACCTCGTCGCGCTCACGACGCTGCTCGCCTTCCTCGCTGGGCCCGTGCGGGCGATGAGCTTCTTGCTGTCGACCACGCGCGAGGCCCGCGCTGCGCTGGAGCGCATCAGCGCCGTCCTCGACACCGCCCCCGAGCGGCCCGACCTGCCGAACCCGCGCCCGGCGCCCACCGACGCGCCCGCCATCCGCGTGCGCGACCTCAGCTTCGCTTACCCCGACGAGCCCGACCGCGTCGCGCTACGCGGCGTGAGCTTCGACCTCGCACCAGGGCAGACCCTGGGTGTGCTCGGCCCCACCGGCTCGGGCAAGACCACGCTGCTGCGCCTGCTCGCGCGTGTTCACAACCCAGGCGAGGGCCAGATCACGCTCAACGGCGACGACCTCCGCGCCGTCGACCTCGACGGTTGGCGACGGATCCTCGCTTATGTGCCGCAGCGCGCCTTCTTGTTCTCCGAGCCGCTCGCGGACAACATCGTGCTGGGCGGCCCCCGCGACGAGCGCCTCGCTGACGTGCTCCGCCTCACCGCCCTCGACGTGGACGTGGCGGCGCTGCCGGACGGCGTCGACACCCTCGTCGGCGAAGCGGGCGTCATGCTGTCCGGCGGGCAACGGCAGCGCGCGGCCCTCGCTCGCGGCCTGTACCGCGCCCCCAAGGTGCTGCTCCTCGACGACGTGCTCTCGGCCGTCGACCACAGCACCGAGGCTCACCTCACCGCAGCGCTCCAGCGCCCCGAGAGCCGCCCGACCACCGTCATCGTCGCGAACCGCTTGTCCGCCCTCGCCCACGCCGACGAGATCCTCGTGCTCGAAGGTGGAGAGGTGGTGGATCGAGGCCGCCACGAGGAGCTCATCGCGCGCCCCGGCCTCTACCAAGACACCTGGCGCGTGCAGTCGCGCAGTGAGGTGGCCTCGTGAAGCCCGCCTCGGACATCGCGCTGCTCCGGCGCGCGCTCCCCTACCTGCGCCCCCACGCGCGGGTGTTCGCGCTCGCCCTCCTCGCGGCGCCCGCCTCGGCGCTGCTCACCATCGCGCAGCCCTTCTTGCTCAAGCTCGCCATCGACGAGGGCATCGTGCCCGGCGACCTCGACCGCTTGAGCCAGCTCACGGTCGCCTACTTAGGGGCGGTCGGCGTCGCCTACGTGATGGAGCTCACCTACTCCATCGCCATGTCGCACGCGTCGCTGCGCACGATCACGGACCTGCGCCGTGTCATCGTCCAGCACACGCTCTCGCGCTCCCAGGCCTTCTTCGACCGCCAGCCCGTCGGGCGCTTGCTCACCCGCGCGACAGGCGACCTCGAAGCGCTCGGCGACACGCTCACCGAGGGGGCGATCACCGTCGTCCTCGACGCGCTGCTCGTCGTGGGCATCCTGATCGCGATGTTTGTGCTCCACCCCGGCCTCACGATGGTGATGCTCGCGGTGGCTCCCGCGCTCATCCTCGTCCTAGAAGCGCTCCGCCGAGGCCTGCGGCGGCTGTACCACGAGGTCCGCGAGAGCCTGTCAGAGCTGAACGCCTACGTCGCTGAGCGCCTGACCGGCGTGCGTATTGTGCAGCTTTACTCGGATGAAGCACGCACGCTTGTCGAGCTCGACGAGCGCCTCGGTCGCTACCGGCGCGCCACGGTGCGCACCAACACGCGCGACGCCATGCTCTACGCTGTCGTCGACGGCATCAGCTCGGTCTGCGTCGCGCTCATGCTCTGGTACGGCGCCGGCGAGGTCGTGCGCGGCGCTGTGTCCGCGGGCCTGCTCGTCGCGTTCATCGACTACCTCGGCAAGCTGTTTCGCCCGATTCAGGAGTTCTCGCAAAAGGTGGCCATCGTGCAGCGCGCGTCGGCCTCGCTGGAGAAGATCTTCGACCTGCTCGATGACACCACAGCGATCTCCAGCGGCGCCGCGGTGGCCAGCCCGCTCGGCGGCGCGCTGCGCTTGGAGAACCTGCGCTTCGCTTATGGCGACGGCCCCGAGGTCCTGCGCGGCGTCGACCTCGTGATCGAGCCCGGCCAGGTCGTCGCTGTCGTCGGGCGCACCGGCTCCGGCAAGTCCACGCTCGGCCGGCTGCTCACCCGCTCCTACGCGCCGTACAGCGGCTCCATCCGCTTGGGCGCGGTCGAGCTCGCGGACATCCCGCCGTCCCAGCTCCGCGAGCACGTCGGCTTGGTGCACCAAGACGTGCACCTCTTCCCGGACACCGTGCGCTTTAACATCGCACTCGGCGCGGAGATCAGCGATGAGCGGCTCTACGACGCGCTCAGCGCGGTGGACGCCGTCGATGTCGTCGCCGGCCTCGGCGGTCTCGACGCCCACCTCGCGAGCGACGCGGGCAACCTCTCGGTCGGGCAAGCCCAGCTCGTGGCCTTCGCGCGCACCATGGCCCGCGACACGCCGCTGGTCATCCTCGACGAGGCGACCGCCAGCGTGGACAGCCTCACCGAGGTGCGCGTGCAGCGGGCGACGGACGCGCTGCTGGCGTCGCGAACCGTGCTCGTGATCGCGCACCGCCTGTCGACCATCGTCGGCGCCGACCTGATCGCGGTCATGCACGAGGGCCGCATCGTGGAGCGCGGCACCCACGCGCAGCTCCTCGCGCAAGGAGGTAGGTATGCCGAACTCTATGCGCGGCAGTTCGCCGAGCAGGGGGACGCGAAGCCCTGAGCCCACCCGTCCGCGAGCCGCACGGTGGGCCGGGGGGCTTGCGCCGCGCTGCCGGATGCCCCATGCTGCACCGGAGCCGGAGTGCGCATGATCGGTCGACCCGACGACGCAGCGAACATCGTCATCTTGTGCGGCGCAGGCCTCTCGGTCGCGGCAGGGGTCCCTCGCTTTCACGAGCAAGACGCGACATGGCACGGCCATCGCGTTGGTGACCTCGCCACGCTGCGCGGCTGGCAGACGCACCCAGACGAGGTGCGCGCCTTCTACGACGACTGCCGCGCGCAGCTCGCCGCCATGCTGCCCACCCCCGCGCACGACGCGGTCGCGCGCCTGCAAGCGCGCTGGGGCCCGACACGGGTCACGCTGCTGACGCAGAACATCGACGGCCTGCTGGAGAAGGCCGGCGCGCCAACCGTGATCGACGTACACGGCTGCCTGATGCGCCTCGCCTGCGAAGACGACCCCACCCACCCCGTCGTGGGCGTGTTCGGCAACCAGAACCCGGCGCAGCGCTGTCGCCTGTGCAAGGCGCCGATGCGCCCTGACGTGACCTGGTTTGGCGAGGCGCCGCGCTTTGACGCGGAGGTCGACGCCGCCCTGCGCGCGTGCCGCCTCTTCCTCTCGGTCGGTGTCTCCAGCGAGTCGCGCCGCGCGGCCGCGTACGCCCAGCTCGCTAAAGACTCAGGCGCGCGCACCGTCGAGATCAACCCGAAGCCCACCGGCGGCCCCTTCGACGAGGTCATCGCGGAGCCCGCGGCCGAGGCCTTGGCGCGCATCATCGGGTCCTGGCTGGACGAAACCTAGAACGCTACCTGCGCCCAGCTTCTTGGCTTTGTTCCAGTCGTTCCAAGAAGAGCCGCTCAAGCTCACCCACGCCGAGGCTCGCGGTCTGCACGTCGGCTACGACGCGGCCGTGGGCGAGCATGATCACGCGGTCGGCCGCCGCTTGCACCGTGTCGACGACGTGGGTGGACAAGAGCACGGTGGTGCCCTCGTCGACGAGCGCGCGAAGCGTGGCCTTGACCCGCGCCGCGGAGGGCGGGTCAAGGCCGTTGAGGGACTCGTCGAGCACGAGCACGGGCGGGTTGCCGACGAGCGCCGCGGCGAGCGCGGTCTTTCGGCGCATGCCCTGCGAGTACTCGCGCAGGAGGCGATCGGCGTCCTCGCCGAGCCCGGTGAGCTCCAGCGCGCGCTCGACGTCGCCGCCGCCGCGCACCTCGGCGACGAACTCCAAGAACTCGCGCGCCGTGAGGTAGGGGTAGACGGCGGACTCTTCGGGCACCGCGCCGACGCGCCGACGCGCCTCGAGCGGCTGCTGGTGCACGTCGACGCCCTGCACGAGCACGCGCCCCTCGGTGGGGCGCACCAGGCCCATGAGCATCCGCAGCGACGTGCTCTTGCCCGCGCCATTATGACCGATGATCCCGACAAAGCTGCCGCGCTCGATGGTGAGGTCGACGCGATCGACTGCGACCACGCGGCCGAACAGCTTGCGCACGTTCTCAAAGTGAATGGCTGGGACGCTCATGACGGAGCACCTACCATCATCGCGGCGATGCCTGCCACCGCGGCGATGGGCAAGTAGGCCGTGAGCGCGTTCACGCGAAGCTGAGCCAACGCGACGACCGTCAGGGCGACGACGACTGTGGAGAGCTCCAGCGTGAGCAAGAGCGGCGTCGCTTGCGCGCCTCCCTTCCGAATCGCGGCGGCGAACACGGGCAGCCAAACCGCCCCCTGAAGCCAGCTCATGAGCACCAAGCCCCGGGCGAAGCGACGCTGTGCCCCCCCCGGCGGCAGCCAGGCCTTCAAGAACTCGGGCTCGTCACGCTCCATGAGCACACCGACGGTGCCACAGCCCCAGACCGCGATCAGGCCGATAGCGAGCGCCTGAGCGAGGGAGGCGGGCGCTCCGGACCACGCCGCGAGCGCCGCGAGGAGGCCACCGCCCCAGGTGGCGCTGATCCAGCCGCGACGCGCGCGCCAGCCGTGCCGAAGATCCTTGAGCGCCCAGACCCGCACGTTCGCAGGTAAGAAGCGCACGAGCCAGTCAAGGTAGACGCGGCGCCCCTCTTCATCGCCTTGGAGGCTGGCGTAGCGGGCGTCGATGTCCGCGACGAGGTCGGTCACCTCAAACCACGAGGCTCGCGCGAGCGGCGTGAGGCGCGCGAAGATCCCGGCCGCGATGACGACCGGCAGCGCGAGCCACAGCACCCCCGGCCACAGCTCACCGCGGCTCAAGGGCGCGACGGCGCCCGCGGCGCGCACGATGAACAGCGACGCGAGGCCGAGCAGCGTGCCCGGCGCGTAGATGAGCGGCGCTTGCTCCGGCGGCACGCGCCCGCGAATCGCCTCGATGACCGAGCGCCAGCGCGGGCTGCGCGCGACGTCGACCGCGAGCAAGTACATCGCGGCGGCGCCGACGACGCCTAGCAGCCAGGCGCCCATGACCACGGCGACCGCGACGACGTGCGCTGCGACGTGACCAGCGAGGCTCAGCGGCGCAAAGAACGCGGCGATCGCCGGCAAGAGCCAGGCGCGCTGCAGCAGCAGCTCGCGAAGCTGGGCGCGCACGACCTGGCCTCCGTCCACGGGCAGGATGGACAGGAGCGTGCGGTCCTCGTCGCGCACGGTGGCTACGTGCACGTCAAGCGACGCGAGCCCCAGCACCGCGAGCGCGACGCGCAGAGTGACGCCGCGCAGGCCGCTGTCGTAGCGCGAGGGATCGGCGGTGAGGAACTCGAAGAAGACGGCGCTCGTGTACGGCGTCGCGAGCGCCGCGACAACGACCGGGAGGGCCGCCGAGCTGAGCGTCGGCAGCCACCCGTCGATGCGGAGGCGGTGTCCGCGCTGCTGGCGCGCTGCCCGCGCGTGGGCGTCGCTAGGCACGCAGCTCGCCACGGGCGCTGTGCGTGAAGCCGCGGGTGACCTCGACCTGCACCTCGCGCCCCATGAGCTCGCGCGAACCTGCGAAGTTCACCATGAGGTTGCTTGAGGTGCGCGCGCAGAGCACGCCCTCGTCGTGGCGCGACCAGCCCTCGACCAAGGCGGTGACCACCGTGCCTTCGTGCGCGCGGGTCCACGCCAGGGAGAGCTCGCGCTGGCGAGCTTGGTAGCGCGTGAGGCGCGCGCCAGCGATGTCGTCGGGCACCGTGTCCGTGCGGTGCGTGGCGGGGGTTCCGGGCCGCGGGCTGTACTTGAAGGAGTAGGTGCCGACGAAGCCGACCTCGTCCAACAAGCTCATGGTGAGCTCGAAGTCCTCGTCGGTCTCCGAGGGGAAACCTACGATGACGTCGGTGCTGAGCACCAGATCGGGGCGGGCGCTGCGCAGGGCGTCGACGACCCTGAGGTAGTGGTCGCGCGTGTAGAAGCGCTTCATGCGGCCGAGGATGCGGTCGGAGCCCGACTGCACGGGCAGGTGCAGGTAGGACGCGAGCTGCGGCAGGTCGCGGTAGGCTTGCACCACGTCCGCGCCCATGTCGCGCGGGTGGCTGGTGGTGTAGCGAACGCGCTCGACGCCTGGGACATCCGCCACGGCGTAGAGCAGCTTGGCGAAGGTGTGCTCGCCAGGGACCTTGAGGCCGTAGGAGTTCACGTTCTGGCCGATGAGCGTGATCTCCTTCACGCCGACAGCCACCAAGCCCCTCACCTCGTCGAGGATCTCGGCGCTCGGCCGCGAGACCTCGGCGCCACGAGTGCTGGGCACGATGCAGAAGGTGCATCGGTTGTCACAGCCTTTTTGGATGGTCACAAAGGCGCCGACCTTGCCGCGCGCTGCGGGGTCGATGGCCGTGACAAAGGGGTAGTCGTCGAGCCCCAAGAACTCGGTGTCCAGGACGCGCTTGCCGTCGAAGGCGGCGTCGACGAGCTTGCGCACGGCGGGCACGCCGTCCGGCCCGAAGACCATGTCGACCTCGGGGTAGCGCTTGAGCAGCGTGTCGCCCTCTTGCTGCGCGACGCAGCCCGCGATGCCGAGGCGCACGTTCTGGCCGAGGCGCTTGAGGCGACGGTACTCGCCGAGGGCCGAGTGCATCTTCTGCTCGGCCTTATCGCGGATCGAGCAGGTGTTGAGCAGGATGAGGTCTGCGTCCTCGGCGTTCTCGGTCGACGCGAAGCCGTCGCCCGTGAGCTGAGCGCGGATCTTCGCTGTGTCGTACTCGTTCATCTGGCAGCCGAAGGTGTGAATGAACACCTTGCGGTCCGAGCGGGACTCCATGGGCGACCTCGTTGGAGACAGGAGTGAAGCGTCCCCCGCAGATAACGCGCTCAGCGGTCGAGGTTCACCCGCGCTCCCACGCCGCACACACCCGGGATAGCCTCTGTCACCCCCGAGGCCCTCGTCACCATGTCCGCCCCCTCCCCCTCCGAAGGCCGCCGCTATCACGTCATCGAGGCCCTCGGACGCGGTGGCTTCGGCACGGTGTACCGCGCGGAGCTCGAGTCCGCCGGGGGCTTCAAGAAGCCGGTCGCGCTCAAGGTGCTGAACGCGAACATGGACGGCATGGCGGACATCGTCAACCGCCTGCGCGACGAGGCCCGCATGCTCGGGCTGCTACAGCACCGCGCCATCGTGAGCGTCGACGGCCTCGTCTTCCTCGACGGCCGATGGACGGTCGTGATGGAGTATGTACCTGGCGTCTCCATGGCCCAGGTGCTGGAGCACCAGCGCACCGTGCCCACGCGGGTCGCGCTGGCGATCATCGAGGAGGTCGCGAGCGCCTTGCACTCCGCCTTCTCGCGGGCGCCTACGGGCGGCGAGCCGCTCGGGCTGCTGCACCGCGACATCAAGCCAGCGAACATCCAGCTCACCGGCGATGGCGTCGTGAAGCTGCTCGACTTTGGCGTCGCGCGCGCCAACTTCACCGAGCGCGAGGCCAAGACTGAGCGCATGATCTTCGGATCGCTGCCCTATATGGCGCCCGAGCGCTTTGAGCGCCGCGACTGCCACGGCTCCGACGTGTACGCGCTCTGCGCCACGCTCGCCGAGCTGCTCACGGGCGAGCCGCTGGAGCGCGCCGCCCTGCACCCAGACCGCTTCGCCGAGCAGATGGACGCGGTGCTGCGCGAGGTGCGGCGCTTCGAGCCCGACGACGAGGTCGCGGCCCTCATTCGCGACGGGCTTCGCTACGACGCCGAGGATCGCCCGACCGCCCGCGAGGTGGAGAGCCGCGCCCGCGCGCTGCGCGACCGCATCGCGGGGCCGCGCCTGCAGGACTGGGCCGAGGAGAACGTGCCCCCGCTGCTCGCGGGGCGCGCCATGGAGCACGACGAGCTGACGGGCAGCACCCTGCTAGAGACGAGCGGCGCGCACGCCCCCCGCGAGTCCTCCGACACCAGCGCGAACTGGCTCGAGGACGACCCGTCAAAGGCGAGCCTCCCCCCGCAGCCCGCGCCGAAGGCCGCGCCGAAGGCCGCGCCGAAGGCCAGCGGCGCGCGGCCTGCCAGGCGCGCGCGGAGCTCGTCCCTGCGCGGGTGCTTCTTGTACCTCTCGGCGGCGGTGGGCGTCGTGCTGGTGCTCGGCCTCGTCCTGTTCTTGTCGGGCGTGGGAGGGTGCGCGGCCATGTGCGCGCCGCTGTGGGGCGAGGCCGTGCACGAGTCCAAGCTCGAGTCGGCGCTGGAGTACCAGCAGCGCCTTGAGGGCATGCAGCAGAGCGCGGCCCGCGACGATCTCATCGGCCAGCTGCAGCTCTACCGCACCGAGGTCGCCCGCGGGAAGATCAGCTTCTTCGAGATGATCCGCTTCGAGGGCGCGCTCGACACCGCCATGCAGGACGGGCGCATCACCGACTCGGACGTCCAGCACGTGCAGATCGTGCTGGACTTGGTCACACCGCCCGCGTCACGGGCACCCACAGCACGCTAAAGTCGTCGACGCGCAGGTCGGTGCGCTCCAAGCGGACCTCGACCGAGTCGACCTGGTCCGCGAGGGCGAGCTGCTCGTCCCGCAGGCGCTGCAGCTCCTCGCCGGTTCGCTCGTCGAGCTCCACCACCTCGGCCTTCAGGTCGCCGAGCTCGTCCTCCAAGCGCCCGACGCGCTCGCCAGCGCGCATGGTGGTGCTCCGCAGGCTCATGGCGGCGCTGACGCTGCGGCGGCGCCCTGAGAACCAGGAGAACACGGTCTCAGCAGCGCCGAGGAGCTCGGTCGCTTGGCGCGCGCGCGCGTCAGACTTGCCCGCGTCGAGGGCGCGCTCCTTGGTGCGGATCTTGCTCTCGATGCGGTCGATCTGCACGCGCACCTTCTCGGCGAGCTTGCGACCCGCCTCGGCGGCGCGCGACTCGG
>Ga0210044_10000677_pt1 | contig 51675 bp, 39 predicted proteins | sample CryGey13umfilter_2_FD_183959 | JGI IMG/M metagenome (GOLD analysis project Ga0210044, IMG submission 183959) | Groundwater microbial communities from aquifer in Utah, USA - Crystal Geyser 4/9/14 3 um filter (SPAdes) (version 2) | ecosystem: Environmental > Aquatic > Deep subsurface >...
TTCCAAATGCTACACTTGTCGCAAGAGTCTGATCAGATGTATGTTTGGCGCAGATAATCTCAAGAAGCGGCATCCTTTCGGCAGGATTGAAGAAATGAAGCCCTATCATGCGGCCGGGATCAGACAGGACCCCAGCCATCTCGGTTATCGGAAGGGCTGATGTATTTGTTCCAAAGACCGTTAGGGCCGGACAGATCGCTTCAAGTTCCTTCCATATCTTTTGCTTTACCGTCATATCCTCGAGCACCGCTTCTATGACAAGATCGGCGTCCTTTGCGTCGGAGAGCGATGTGGTCGTCTTGAGCCGATCCTTGATGAGCGCTTCAAGCCCGTCTTCAGTCATCTTTTTCTTCTTGAGCTGATAGGCAAAGGTCTTGCGCACGGCCTTAACCGCCTTTTCAAGGGCGGCATCGTTTATGTCCCAGAGAACCGTTGAAAATCCACTGGTTATGAGGAGATGCACTATGCTTGAACCCATGACGCCCCCGCCAAGCATGGCAACCTTCTTTATCTTCGCAGGCTCAAGCCCCTTGATGCGCGGAAGCCTTCCGGCAGCTCGGCTGTTGAGGAATATGCCGATAAGGTTTTTGGCCACATCGCTTATTGCGCAGTCGCTGAAAAGATCAACCTCCCTTTCGATGTCCGCGTCAATGTCGTAGCTCAGGCCCTTTTCCACCGCCTCAATGGCCTTAAAAGGCGCTATATAACCCTTGGCCTTCTGAAAGGTCATGAACTTCACATAGTTTAGTAGCGCAGTCTTCTCCGCGCTGCTGGGTATCCTCATCTGGAAGTTTCGGGTGCGCCTCAGCTCAAGACTGAGCCTGCCTTCAATGAACCGCCTTGCGGCCGCAAGGGCGGCGTCCATGAGCTTATCAAGGTCTGTTACCTCATCCACGAGCCCCCTTGAATAGGCAGCCTCCGCCTTTATCGGTTTCCCGGCGGTGATCATCTCCATGGCGTTCGGAAGCCCTATAAGCCGCGGAAGTCTTTGGGTGCCGCCCGCTCCGGGGATGACGCCTATCTGCACTTCAGGCTGGCCGAGGTTGATCCCCCGCGCGGCCACCCTGTAATGGCAGCACATGGCGGTCTCAAGCCCCCCGCCAAGGCAGTTTCCGTTTATGGCGGCAACAACGGGCTTAGGCCCGGTCTCTATGCCCGACAAAAACCGGGCTGCATTCAGGGCGACATCATATATCTGTTTCTTGTCCGTTATGGCCTGAAGCTGGGTTATATCGGCACCGGCGATGAAGTTTCCCGCCGTTCCGGTAACAACCACCGCCTTTACGGCCTCGTCCCCAAAGGCCTCCCTGATAGCCTCCTGAAAATCCGCCCCGAGCTGCGGAGAGAGCTGATTGACCGGAGGGTTGTTTATAGTGAGTACAGCCACCCCGTCTTTAAGCTCCACCTGTATGGTTTTAAACTCCGTTTTCATGATCAGAACCTCCCTCCTTCAATTAGCCTTGAGTCAAGAACGATTGCAGGCATAACCATCTCTTAAAGGTTTCGCTACCGGCAAAGGGAGCATGATCATGCCGGAGCGCCAAATCGTGTAGTGAAACTCCATGCTATATGCTCTTTTTAAGCTTGCTCCTGTAAATAACTCATAGTGTATATTTGATAAAATTGTCAAAGAAAAAATAACTCAATGATCTCTTTTTTGTTTTTGCTTTACTTTCCAGTGTTTCTTGAATAATATTCATCTGCCCGGTCAGGCAGGCGGGGAGCGTGAAAGGAGAGGCTATGAAGATAGGGGAGCTTGCGAGAAGAACTCTTGTCCCCAAGGAAACCATCCATTACTACGTAAGGGAGGGTGTCCTCAGAAGGCCTCAGAAAAAGGGGAAAAACACCGCCGAATACAGCGAAGACTATGTAGATCAGATACGTTTTATCAGGGGGCTGCAGGAAAACTATTTTCTGCCTCTCTCCGTGATCAAGAAGGTACTTAAACGACACAAGCAGAAAAGCATTTCCGAGAAGTCCTCATTCGAACTCCTGAGCGGATACTTCAGACCCGTTGACAGGCTTCTTTCCGGAGAGGTGTCAGGGAGCGAGGCCTTTCAAGAGATCACTGGCCTTTCCGCCAAGTGGAGAGAAAAGATGGAGAGCTGGGGAGTAATAAGCCATGAAATCAGGGAGGGAAGACCCGTCTATTCTCAGGATGATGTCATTATAGGCAAGCTCCTGGTTGACATGGACCGACTGGGTTTCGGCCCGAAGGATGGATACAACCCGGAGGACCTCAAGGAGATTGCCGACTTCATAAGGGATTATGTCGAACGAAGTCAGAAAAACTATTACCAGTCAAGCCTTGAGCGCCTGTCGTCAAGGGACCTGGTATCCAGGGGAAGCAAGTTCACGGAGGTCATGAGCCTTTTCTTCTACCATCTCTACCGCAAGATGGTTAAGGAGGAGTACGGAAGGCTCCTGAATGATCTTGGAGGATCAAGATCAGAGCATGCTTGAGCTGTTGTGTCCCATTCGGGCATGACCTTTAGCAAAGGAGTCGTAGAACTCCTGCGCCATGTATGAACTCCTGACAAACGGCGAAGAAGCTACAGAGCTAAAGCCCATGGACAGGGCTTTATCCCTGTACCTATCAAACTCCTCGGGCCTAACGTATTCAAAAACCGGATAGTGCCGGGTGGAAGGCCTCAGATATTGCCCTATGGTGAGGAGCCTTGAGCCTGCGTGAAAAAGATCCGACATCACCTCTTCCACCTCATCAGGCCTTTCACCGAGCCCAACCATGAGGCCTGATTTGGTCGCAAGACCCATTTTAGCGGCCCTCTTTATGACCTCAAGGGAGCGCGCGTATTTTGCCTGGGGACGAACAGCCCCGTAGAGTCGGGGCACCGTCTCAAGATTATGATTGAGCACCTGAGGCCGAGCCCGGCAGACGATTTCAAGCGCCTTCTCGGAGCCCAAAAAATCCGGTATGAGCACCTCTATTCCCGTATCCGGACACCTGCCTTGTATGGCCTTAATGACTGATGCGAAATGACCCGCGCCCCCGTCATCAAGATCATCGCGGGTAACCGACGTAATCACGACAAATCTTAAAGAAAGCCTCTCCACCTCCTCAGCCACCCTTTGGGGTTCGCCCGGATCAAGCTCCCGGGCAGTGCCGCTCTTGATCGCGCAGAAGCGGCAGTCTCTCGTGCATACATCTCCCATAATAAGAAAGGTTGCCGTTCCGCGGGAAAAACACTCAGCCTGATTAGGGCAGCAGGCCTCACGGCAGACCGTGTGGAGCCGCAGCTTCTCCAGGTCGTCTTCCAGTCTTCCGGCCTTACCGTCGAGGCTTAGCCTTTTACTTAGCCATTGAGGTTTATGATTGGTACAAGTCATAGAATATTTTTCTATCCTCTTTTCGCCGTCAGGGTCGCTATCGGGATCGGTAGCGTGTTTTAACGATAAGCCAGGCGTGCTCTTCTCGATTGCGATGCCGATACCGGCCCCTCCCCTTTGCATTTTATCCCTTTCAAAACAGAGAAATAGCGGCTATGATGTCACAGGATTTCATTGGAGTCCACAATAAGTTAATCAGGGAACTGAGGAGAAATATGTCGGAAGAGCAGATAAATCCCCAATATGAAGAACGCCCCGAACAGCCCAAGTTTTTGACCAAGACCAAGTTTGAGGATCTGGATTTACCTCAAGTGATACTGAAGGGGCTCGACGACTCGGGCCTTGTCTATTGCACCCCCATTCAGGCAGCGGTCATACCTATCGCCCTTTCCGGGAAGGACGTAGGGGGGCAGGCAAAGACAGGCACAGGTAAGACCGCTGCCTTTCTCATTCCGCTTTTCAGCCGCCTGTTATCCATCAAGGACAGGCAACCCGGGATACCCGCAGCCCTCATAGTGGCTCCCACCAGGGAACTGGCTCTCCAGGTTCATCAGGACGCTTTGGCCATAGGACGGCACGCCGGATTCAAGATGACACAGGTTGTTGGAGGCATTGACTACACAAAGCAGGCCGACATCCTTAGAGAAGGCGCTGACATTGTGATAGGAACTCCGGGCAGGATGATTGATTACATCAAAAAAGGCGTGCTCAAGACTTCCGGGATAAAGGTGCTCGTCATTGATGAGGCCGATCGCCTCTTTGATCTCGGATTTACAAAGGACATGCTCTTTATCCTCAGAAAACTCCCGCACTACGAAAAGAGGATGTCCATGCTCTTTTCCGCCACCCTGTCTTATCGTGTCCTGGCGCTGACATACGATTACATGAACATGCCTGAATTCATCTCCACTATCCCTGAGGAGGTGACTGTTGAAGACATTGAGCAGAGCCTCTTTCATGTGGCATCAGATGAAAAACTTCCACTTCTCCTTGGGCTCCTTGAGAAGAAAGAATGGAGCAGGATCTTGATTTTTGTAAACACAAGGATCGGCGTCAACTGGCTTGCCTCCAGGCTCAACGCGAACGGGCACGCCGCAGAGGCGATCACCGGAGACCTCCCGCAGCGGACCAGGATCAAGATCATGAAGGACTTCAAGGAGGGCCGGACCAAGATACTGGTCGCAACCGATGTGGCCTCGAGGGGAATCCACGTTGAAGACATAAGCCATGTGGTCAATTATGATCTTCCGCAGGATTCGGAGTCATACGTGCACAGGATAGGCCGCACGGCCAGGGCCGGCAAGAAGGGTTTCGCCATTTCCTTCGCCTCTGAAGATGACGTTTATTTTCTGGAGCCAATCGAGACAAGGCTGGGGCACAAGATACCTGTTGTCTGGGCGGAAGCTGACTGGTTCAAGCAGGACAAAGACGGGGCTACGGTCCCGGGGCATCAAAGGAGGGAAAGGCCTACAAGGTCAAGGCCGCCGAAAGGGCCGCGCAGGGTAGACAAGGTTCCAGCCGAAGCCGGAAAAAGAGGGGCTCAGCCGCCCCCGGAAAGACCCAGAGAGGCAAGGGCGCCCCACGCCCAGGAACGCGATGGGCGGAAAGGACGCTCCTCGTGGATGGAGGCAAAGGGCATCGGCTTCAGCCCTCAGCCGGGAGGGGTATTCGGCCTTGCCGTGAGCAGAAAGAAACCCGACACGCCGGAGCCGGCAAAGCTTGAGAAAAAAAGAAGGCGAAGGAGGAAAAAGCCCGCCGCGGTAAAAGAGGCTGCAGTCGCGCAATAAGATAGAGCCTGCTTTACCTAAGAGGCGCTATCTGGGCCAGGCAATCACGGGCGGCATCTCCAATGGATTCGCTCAGGGTCGGATGAGGAAATACGATCCTCGCTAGTTCCTCCACCGTGGCCTCCATCTGGATGGCCGCTGCGCAGACTCCTGCCATCTCAGATGCAGACTCCCCTATGATATGAATCCCCAGGACCTCGCCGTATTTCTTGTCGCATACGACCTCAACCGCCCCTTCCTGCTGGGAGAGGATCATCCCAAGCGGGTTCATGGAAAGCGCGGCGGAGCCTGTTGCGACCTCGTAGCCCGCGTCCTTTGCCTGCCTGGGAGTAAGGCCTACGCAGGCGATTTGGGGCCTGGTAAAAAGCACCCTTGGAACCGCTTTTTGATTAAACGAGATATTCTGTCCCATGGCGTTTCGGGCCGCGATCATCCCCTGGCTTGAAGCAAGGTGCGAATAGTGCCGTTTAGGGGGATTTGCCGCGTCTCCTATCGCGTACACCCCCTTGACGGATGTCTCCATACGTTCGTTTACCTCGATAAACCGGGCTAAAGGATCAAGTCCGACGGTTTCAAGCCCCAACCCCGCAAGGGCCGCAATTCTGTCAGGATGGATCAATGCATCAAAATCCAGCGCAGCCTTATCCTTGGAATCGTTTATCTCGCAGGACCATCCCCCCTTGATCTTCTTTACCCCCGAAATCACGGCCCCGGTATGAATGGCTATCCCCTCCCTTTTAAGGACCTTCGTAAGCCTTGTGCCTATCGTCTTGCTCTCTGATGAAAGGAGGGATTTTTCAGGAGTGGCGATGCTTGCCTCAGAGCCGAAACGCCTCAAGAACTGAGCTATCTCAATAGACCAGGGGCTCGCTCCAAAAAGAAGAGCCCTCTTGGGTAGGTCTCCAGATGCAAGGATCAGATCGGATGTGGAAAAGACCTCGCCCGGAAGCGCCCCTCCGGGGGTCTCCATTGCCCAGCGCCCTCCCGCGGCAATAATTATGGCCCGGGCGGTGAAGGTCTTCTCTCCGACAGCAACGGCTCCGCTTCCTGCGATACAGCCCTTTCCCTGAACCGTTTCGACGCCATTCCTTTTCAGCATGCCTGCAACCCCCTGGCGCATGAATCCCAGCAGGTCATTTTGTCTCTGGAGCAGGGTCTTGAAGTCCTTAGTGAGCCGCTCGGTTTTAATGCCCAGCTCTCTTCCAAGATCCAGGTCGCCCAGGATACGGGAGGCAATCATGAAATGCGCAAATGGCACGCAACCCCTGTTCATGCAAAGCCCTCCGAGATCTCCTGATTCCACCAGAAGGACTTTACCTTTGAGCTGGCCCGCCTTGATGGCGGCCGCGACGCCACCGGCTCCACCGCCTATTACCGCCAAATCATATTGATAAGTTGCCTCAGACATCAAGATTCTCCATTATTAAACGCTCATGACAGAAATATTTTGTCGCCCCCGCTAATGAAAATCCTCCTCCGGCTCTACACTTTACGAGGCCAAGGATTTCCCTCCCCCCTGCGCGGGGGAGGGTCGGGGTGGGGGGTATATTTTCACGGTAAATCAATTTTCAATGAAAATCACCCCCATCCCTTTCTCCCTCGTCGAGTGGGGATGGAATAATGCCGCCACATCCCGACGTTTCGACGATAAAGGTGGAGGGATAAAGGGAAGGGGCATTTTCATATAAATGCGGAACGACCATTCAGGAAGTTATACCTACTTAGCCGCCATTCTCAGTGCCGCATCCAGACGAATGGTTTCCCCGTTGAGCATTGGATTTTCGACTATCTCCTTTACCAGCCGGGCGTATTCTGCCGGTTTTCCAAGTCTTTTGGGAAAAGGCATCATGTTTGCCAGGGATTCTTTAGCCTTCTCCGGAAGCCCCTCAAGCATCGGGGTCCAGAAAACCCCCGGGGCAATAGTGACAACCCTTATACCGTAATCAGCAAACTCCCTTGCTATGGGAAGGGTCAAACCGACCACCCCCGCCTTTGAAGAGCTGTATGCCGCCTGGCCGACCTGCCCCTCGAACGCCGCGATGGATGCAGTGTTTATTACAACACCCTTTTCTCCATCCTTGTTGGGGGGGTTAGCAAGCATCTTCTGAGCTGCAAGACGGATAACGTTCATCGTCCCTATGAGATTTATCTGTACTACCCTGGTAAAGATGTTTATGGACAAAGGGCCTTCCCTCCCTATGACCTTTCCGGGAGTAGCAACGCCGGCGCAGCTCAGCGCGATGCTGATGGCCCCGAAGGCCTCCATTGTCCTGTCCATTGCGGCCTGGACGCTTTTTTCCTCAGTGACATCCGTCTTGCAGAAGATAACATTACTTCCTAGTTCCGAAACAATCCTCGCGGCCCTTTCCTCAGCCACGTCAAGAATGGCGGCCCTGGCCCCATTTTCAATCAAGAGTCGCACGCTCGCCTCACCAAGACCGGATGCTCCTCCGGTTACAACCGCTACGGCATTTTTAAGTTCCATCCATTACCTCCTTTTTTCAACTGGCACTGACAGCTCAAGTTTTACTAAGTAGTGCATGCTTTGCCACCATAAAATCTGTAAAAGTAAACAACGTCCCCCTAATAGCCGGCATGGACAGCGGAGACTATGGCTTTCAGGTTTTCAATGGGGGTGGGGAGGGGAATCGCACATTCGGGGCCGATAATCCCCACCCCCGCCTCGATGGCATACCGGGCCTGTCTGTAAGCATCTTCAGGCCGGCCCATGAGAAGCACATCTGGATTGTTGACATTGCCCACAAGGCACATCTTCCTGCCAACCCTATTGACCGCCTCCTTTGCATCCACCTGCCACTCAAAGTGATATGCATCAAAGCCGGCTTCGGCAAACAGCTCAAGCCTGTCCGCGCACCTCCCACATACGTGAAGTATCAGAGGGCCTCCTATTGCCGCGGTTATCTCCTTATGTATCGGCAGGAGATACTCCTTATAGTGGTAAGGCCCGACAAGGTCTCCAGTGGCGTGATCGGCCAGCACGACAACATCGGCTCCGGCCTGAAACTGCGCCCCGGCAAATGCGATGGTAACAGGCATGAGCTGCCTGAGCATCCTATTGATCGCAGCGCCATCTCTTCTTCCTACGCGGCGAAGGAAATTCTCCACTCCGGCCATGTGATAGGAAAGGGTCCATGGTCCCATCGCCTTTCCCACTATGGCAACACTGCCCCCTACGTGCCTCCTGAGGTTTGAAATCGCATCAAGCACCACCTTCATTGAAGGTTTCTCAAGAAGGCTTTCAGGCACTATTATATCTGAAAAATCAGCGTGCGGATGTGTCTTGGCATCAGGCATCATGTCCCTGTGGCCCCAATCCACATGGCTTCCCAGCGCCGCCGACTCCTGGTGCACGCTATACTCCGACATCACTGTGTCGAACCCCAGGATATCGTGTCCTGCAAGGGCAAGCTCCGCCATGGCGCTGGCATCTGTGTGGGCGTGCGGAAAGGATACGCCGCTCGCATCCATGAGCCCGTGGCAAACGACCGAGGTTGGGTTTCCGGCCGGAGGTCTGAGACCTTTCCTTCCGCCAAACACAGCAGACATGATAAGATTTAATGAGGTTTCCTTCACTATCAGCACCAGGCATTCAGTGGCTTGGCCTTCATATATGAGTTTAAAGGCCGAGGGTCAAGAAACTGTAAAAGTAAACAACGTCCCCACTATTTGATTGAAGGCGCGGGGGTTTTCGATCATCAAGGTATGGCCGACTTCAGGGATGTGTTTTAGGGTGCTGCCCGCGATGGCATCATGAAGCTTTGCTGAGAAGGCCGGAGGAGTCAAGAGGTCTTTTTCGCCGCATAAAATCAGGCAGGGCATCCTAATACCGGAAAGCCCCTTGGCCGAATCAAAGCTGTCGCAGGCGGAGAGGTCTTTGAAGACGACATCGGGGCCTGCCTCCTCCATGATCCTTATCCCTTCCTTTATCAGGGCGTCTCCAGCCTCGGGCCCGTAAGCATAACCAAGAAAACGCTCCACGGTCGCGTTGAAATCTTCCTGAAGGCCCTGCAGAAACTGAGGGGCAACCCTGAGCCGCGGGCCTGTGGCGGCAAGGATAATCCCGGAAAGAAGCTCCGGTCTCCTGATCGCCGTAATCTGAGTTATTGCCCCTCCCATGGAATGGCCCATCAGAAATACCGGCTTTTCGGCCGTCTTTTCGATTACTCCGGCAAGCCAGTGGGAATATGCCTCAATGCTTTCCATGGCGGGGTCTTTGGACTTTCCATGACCCGGCAAATCAATCGCCACTGCCTGCACGAGGCGCGATAGGCCGCTTACCTGCCCGCTCCACACCTCCGAGCTGCCGCCTGCTCCGTGCACCATAATCAGTGTTGGAAGACCGCCGTCCTCATCCCGTGATGCCGAAAAGCCTATGCCCAGTTTCCTAAAAGCTGAAACATCCATCACCGGGGCCCTACCATCTGATCATGGCGCTGCCCCAGGTGAGGCCTCCGCCGAACACAGGCATACATATCAGGTTCCCCTTCTTCACAGCCCCCGCTCTCACCGCTTCATCAAGAGTGATCGCACAGGAAGCAGAAGAGATGTTACCGTACTTGTACAGGGTGAAATAGAACCGCTCTATTGGGATATCGAGTGTCTTGGCCATATACTGGAACATGCGCAGATTGGCCTGGTGGGGGATGATCCAGTCAATATCCCGGATGCCTGTCCCATTATGCTGGGCAGCCTCCTTGACCGAATCTATGAAGTGCCTTACCGCCACTCTGAAGCTCACATTGGCCTCTATCATGTTGAGGTAATGAAGGCCTTTATCCACGCTTTCGTGGCATATCGGGGTCGTCTTTGATCCGCCTCCCGGCAGAAGCAGATCCTGCCCGTTTTCTCCATCGGTATGGATATGGGTTGAAAGGAGTTCATGGCCATTTTCCCCCGATGATAGAAGTGCGGCACCGGCCCCGTCTCCCCACAAGATACAGGTGGTTCGGTCTTTCCAGTTAAGGGTCCTGGTCATGACCTCGCTTGCGACCACCAGCACGTTTCTGTAGGCCCCTGTCATCAGATACTGCGAGGCTACATTCAGGGCGAAAATAAAACCTGAACAGGCGGCAGCCACATCAAAGGTTACTGCCTGCGGGGCATTTATCTTTGCCTGAAGCCAGTTTGCCGCCGAGGGGCAGCATGTATCCGGGGTGATAGTCGCAACTATTATAAGCTCGACATCCGCGGGGGTCATCCCGGCAGCCTCAAGCGCTTTAAGGGACGCCTCCTTTGCCAGATCAGCCGTTGTTACATCCGGGGCAGCCATGCGGCGTTCGCTCACCCCGGTACGCTGAACTATCCATTCATCAGTCGTGTCAAGACCCATTGCCTCAAGGTCCTTGTTGGAGAGAACCTTGGGAGGGACATACGAACCTGTTCCAAGAATCCTAATAGCCATGAAAGAGCCCCGTCAACCCTCCATCCCGAGTTCCTTTTCCTTCTTGGCGACGGCAAGCCTGGTCTTTATGGCCGTATCGGGGATGAGGCTCATGGAATCTATGCGGCATTCTACCAGAAAATCCGCAAAGTCAGGAAAATCGCTTGGCGCCTGCCCGCATATTCCTATCTTTCGTCCCTTTTCCTTTGCGACCTTTATGACCTGGGCTACAAGCCTTTTCACAGCATCGTTTCGTTCGTCATAGAGGTGAGAGACAAGCGATGAATCCCTGTCAAGGCCGAGAGTAAGCTGGGTAAGGTCATTGCTTCCGATGGAGAAGCCGTCGAATATCTCCGCGAATTGATCCGCGCAGATGACATTGCTCGGTATCTCACACATTACGTAAATCTCCAGGCCCTCTTCCCCCTGGGTCAAGCCGAATTTTTTCATGAGTTCAACTACCCTTTTACCTTCCTTGGGAGTCCTGCAGAAGGGGACCATCACCTTAATGTTGGTCAGGCCCATTTCGCTTCTGGCCTTTCTAAGAGCTTTACACTCAAGTTCAAAGGCAGGCATATACTTCTCGTCATAGTATCTTGAGGCCCCTCTCCATCCTATCATGGGATTATGCTCGGCCGGCTCGTAAAGGAATCCACCCAGGAGATTTTCGTATTCGTTGGTCTTGAAATCAGAAAGGCGCACTATCACGTCATTCGGATAAAACCCAGCGGCTATCCTCCCCACGCCTTCGGCAAGCTTATCTATGAAAAACTGCCTCTTGTCTTCATAAACGGCCGTGATCTGGTCAATCTTATACATCACCCCGGCGATCCTCTGATCCCCCTTGGCCATTTCCCTCAGCTTATCGTATTCGATAAGGGCGAGAGGATGGATTCCGATATGCGAATTGATGATGAACTCTTCCCTTGCAAGCCCGACTCCGTCATTGGGTATCAATCCCTGGGAAAATGCCTTCTCAGGGATACCAACATTCATCATGATCTTAGTCTTTGTCTTGGGAAGTTCTTTTAAATTTACTCTCTCAACATCATATTTGAGGAGACCCCTGTAAACGACGCCTGTCTCTCCCTCCGAGCAAGAAACCGTAATAAGGTCTCCCGTCTTTATGAGTTCGTCGGCATTACCCGACCCTATGACGCAAGGAATTCCCAGTTCCCTTGAGACTATCGCCGCATGGCAGGTCCTGCCGCCTTTGTTGGTGACAATACCGGCGGCGATTTTCATAATGGGCTCCCAGTCAGGATCGGTCATGCTTGTGACAAGCACCTCGCCGGCCTTGAAGTTCTGCATATCCGTGGTGGCGTGGATAACCTTGGCCGCCCCGTGTCCGACCTTAGTTCCCACGGCGATGCCTGTGACTATCACATCTCCCTTTTCCATGAGATGATAGTTTTCATAGGTATTGACATCTCTCTGGGAATGGATGGTCTCGGGTCTTGCCTGCACAACAAAAAGATCTCCAGTGCCTGTTGCAACTCCATCCCCGTCCTTGGCCCACTCGATGTCCATGGGTTTGAAATGGCCTGCGGCATTACTGTAGTGTTCCTCTATGAGGCAGGCCCATTCCGCAAGCTTCAGTATCTCGTCGTCTTCCAGAACATGGCGGTGCCTTTCCTGGTAGCTTACCGGAACGTTTCTCACCCTGGCATCGTCCTGGAGAGAATAGACCATCTTTATGTCCCTGTCGCCTGCCTTCCGGCCTATGATGGCCCTCTTGCCCATCTTTAATGCCGGCTTGAAGACGTAATACTCATCAGGATTTACCACGCCCTGGACGACATTTTCCCCGAGTCCGTAGGCGGCCGTTATGAAAACCGCGTCTTTGAAGCCCGTCTCCGTGTCTATGGAAAACATGACCCCTGAATAGGCCGAGTCGCTTCTCACCATCTTCTGAACGGCTATCGAAAGGGATATCTCAAACTGGCTGAAGCCCTTATCGTGCCTGTAGGAGATGGCACGGTTGGTAAAAAGGCTTGCAAAGCACCGGTGGCAGGCATCCAGCACTGCCCTCTTCCCCCTGATGTTCAGATAGGTATCCTGCTGGCCGGCAAAGCTCGCGTCAGGGAGGTCTTCGGCGGTGGCCGATGATCTTATCGCCACATCCAGGTTGTCCTGCCCACCCTGTCCGAATTGTTTGCCCAGCTTATCGTATCCGGCATAGATTGCATGGGTGAGGTCGGGAGGAAACTCAGCGTGAACTATGATATCCCTTACCTCACGGCCCCTCCTGGCAAGGTTTTCCATGTCGTGCGTGTCAAGGCCTTTTAGTACCTTTTTTATCTCATCCTCTATGCCCGCGTATCTTAAGAAATAACGGTAGGCATAACTCGTTATGGCGAAACCGTTAGGAACCTTTATGCCCTTTTCCACAAGTTTCTGATACATTTCCCCGAGTGAAGCGTTCTTACCTCCGACAAGAGGTATGTCTTCAATGCCAATCTCACTGAACCATAAAATAAACTTTTTTCCATTGCTGGCTGCCATCGCTTCTCTCCTTATTAAAGTTTTGCCTATGATCTGGAAAATCCGGGGTAGGTGCGGCTTAAGCCGCACAGGTACCGTGCTCCTGAAGGCGCACCTACAGGAGCTGATTTCCGGTCTGCTTGTCCTGACCTGCGCAAGGCCATCCCCCCGATTTATTGAAATGACACAGTTTCGCCGGTGGAAAAGCAATCATATAAATTGAAGCAGATAACAAATAAACGTATTTATTTGGGAATCTCTGAAGCATTAACATTAAGCCCAACTATTGTCAACGACCAAGTTTTCTCTGGCGCCGCCATTAAATCAATGCTATCAAGTATCTTAACAACAGGCTAAACCGTTAATTCAGTACCCGGGGCTTTCTTTCGAGTCCCACCGCAATTTTTCAGACCCGCTGCTGTTGCGGCGAATCCCTGATCCGGTCAGGAATCTTGTATGGCCGGGCTGACGGTCATGCCCATGGTAGGCGCAATTAAGGATGAATATCCCCAGTCGGCCCTTTCCTAAAGGGGAAAATTTCTTGTAAATGCGAGAAGGGTAACTTCTTATAGAGAGATCAGCAATGAACAACACGGATGAGAAAATTCTCTATTTTGACCACAATGCCACCACACCGCTTGCGCCTGAAGCTATGGCGGCCATGATGCCCTATATGCAGAAGGAATTCGGAAACCCGTCAAGCGGATATTTCCTGGGATCAAGGGCAAAAGAGGCGGTGGAGCTTGCAAGGCGTCAGACAGCCTCCCTGATAGGGGCCTTGCCTGATGAAATATGCTTTACCAGCGGAGGCAGTGAATCCAATAACTTCGCAGTAAAGGGGGTGGTAGATTTCACGAGGCCTTCAAGATGTCATATCATAACAAGCGCGATCGAACATCCTGCCATACTTAATCCGTTGCTCTATCTCTTGGAAATAGGAGTTGACGTGACCATTGCCCCGGTTGACGGACTGTGCCGCGTTGATCCCGACTATATACGCAGGGCGATCAGACCGGAAACAAGGCTCATCACCATAATGCTCGCCAATAATGAGACAGGCACTATCCAGCCCGTAAAGGAGATCGCCGCTGTAGCGGCCGAAAAGGGCATCCTTTTCCACACGGACGCCGCCCAGGCAGTGGGCAAGATACCAGTTGATGTAAGTGAGCTGGGGGTTGATTTCCTTTCGATCGCAGGCCACAAGCTTTATGGGCCAAAGGGGATCGGGGCCCTTTTCATAAAAAAGGAAAAGCTCCTTACGCCGCTTATCCACGGCGCTTCACAGGAGATGGGAAAAAGGGCAGGGACAGAAAGCGTGATACTGGAGGCTGGACTTGGGGCGGCATGTGAAAGGGCCGCTGAAACAATAAAGGAGGACATGGCCCGCCTCTCCAGCCTCAGGGACAGGCTTCAGGGCCTATTAAGCGAAGCCATCAAAGGACTCGTAGTAAACGGGCATCTCGTTGAAAGGCTTCCCAACACACTGCACGTCTCCGTGCCAGGGCTTGAAGGAGCAAAGATACTGGAAGGAATACCGAGGCTTCTTGCCTCTACAGGGGCCGCTTGCCACGACAGGTCAGTCAAGCTGTCCCACGTGCTTTCCGCCATGGGCATACCACCCGGGGAGGGCATGGGGGCCCTGCGCCTGACCATCGGCAGAACAACCGCTGAGAAGGATGTCGAGGAGGCCGCAGGCCTTCTGATTGAGCGAATAAGGAGATTAAGAGTTGGAAAAGGATAAGAATGACAAACCGGCACTTTTGATCATTGATATGGTAAAGGATAATTTTATCGAAGAAAGGCACCTTCCCATAACCATTTTCGCGAAGAAGATCATAGAGCCCATCAACCGCGTCATAGGCTTTTTCAGAAAGATGGGATGGCCAATAGTTTTTTCAACAGATGCATTCAAAAAAGAAGACTTTATCTTCAAGGGCCGCATGAAGCCTCATTCCCTTGCAGGCACAGCAGGCGCCGAAGTCATTGACGAGCTTGACAGAAGGAAAGAAGACCTGTGGCTTCCAAAGCCCAGGTTCTCAGCCTTTTTCCGGACAGATCTGGCCGCATGGCTGAAAGAAAGGGGCATAACCCTTTGCGCGGTGGGAGGGATCGCTACCAACGTCTGCGTTCTCACTACGGTCATGGACGCCCTTTGCCATGACTTCAAGGCAGTGCTCCTTTCTGACTGCGCCGCGGCAGGCTCTGAAGACATACATGAAAAGATCATCTCCATCTACACTAGAAACCCCCTCTACCCGCTTATGAGAATCGAGACATCCACCGAGTTTATTGAGGGGATGAAGGAGGATAGCCTAACATCACAATAATTGGGGTACCAGTCTGGATTCCGGCTTCCCAATATGATTCCGGGACAGGCGCCGGAATCGGCGTATTTCTGGATTCCAGCCAAGACCGTTCCGGAATACTGGATATGGAATCCGGCTCGTCATTCAGGCGAAGGCCGGAAAAAAGCCTAGATATTGTCATGGGAATCTTTTCGCAACGGGTGATTTGAAATGGTAAGGCCGACAGGAGCTTTTGATCTATTTCGTTTCAGAGACCTTCATCCTCTCGCAGCCTTAGGGACGGCGAGCGACAGGTACGCGGGCTGGATAGGGCAGATATACACGCCGGGCCGTTATGATGAAAAGATAAAAAAGCGACAGAAGACCGTTGCGGGCAGGAACTTCCAGGAAGACGTGCTCCCGGTTGAAAGCGTTTCAGAGTATTTTGACCACTTCAGGGTTCTTGAGCTTGATTATACATTTTACTCGACCCTTCTTAATGAAGCTGGAAGGCCTTCACCCAATCATATTGTGCTTGAATCCTACTGCCGTTATCTCAAGGATGACGACAGGATCATCGTAAAGGTCCCGCAGGTGATCTTTGCCCAGAAGGTCAGGCAAGGGGGGGCTTTTCAAAAAAACGACAACTATCTGAACCCGGAGGTCTTTGTTGAGAGGTTCTATCAACCGGCCGTTGACCTTATCGGCACGAGACTGGAGGCCTTTATCTTCGAGCAGGAATACCAGAGAAAGAATGAACGTATCCCCGCATCCGAGCTTGCCTCAAGGCTTGAGGCCTTTTTTTCCCGGATACCTGCCGATGAGAGATACCATATAGAGTTAAGAACGGAGTCATACCTTGCAGAGCCTGTGTTCAAGGTCTTTGAAGAATTCGGAATAGGCCAGGTACTGAGCCACTGGACATGGCTTCCGCCGCTGTCGGCTCAGCTTGCAATGTCCCGATGGAGGTTTTTCAACAAAGGCAGGAGAGCGGTCATAAGGCTTATGACCCCCAGGGGGGTCAGATACGAAGAGGCCTATGCAAAGGCCTCTCCGTTCAGCGAACTTGTTGACGGCATGCTTGATCCCAGGATGATTGAAGACACCGTCCGGATCATGCAGGAGGCCGTCAAGAAAGGCGTTTTCGTAAATGTGATAGTAAACAACCGGGCAGGCGGAAACGCCCCTATGATCGCCCAGCTTGTTGCAAGACGCTTCCTCTCCTCCTCCTGAAATACAGCGCGGCCCCGGCAAATCCCGCAAATGCAAGACCGGCGATTACGAAACTCTGCCACAGCCCAGCCGTGGAAACAAGATAAGCCGCCGCTATTACAGGGACAAGGAGAACGCGCGCCACGGCCTTCAGTCCCTCGCTTTCCGCTATAAAGCCTGCGACCGGAGGCGACCACTCGGCATACAGCCTCATAAAAGCCCTCCCCCCTGAGGTCACCCTCAGGTATTTGTCTCTAAAGGCCCTCAGGACACCCACATGCGGATTTAGGACAGAGCCGTAGGCCGCGGTGGCTATGAAACAGCCGCTTCCACCCCCAGACCCCGATCCCCCCGAGATGGGAGTCGCAGGATCATCCGCCACCGGCACGGTAGTAGCCTGTATGTACTGGGTATAAGGGAAAAACATGTATTTATCTCCCTCGTACTCAAGGCCTGCAAAAAACTCAAGGGGATGGGAGAACTTCGAAAACTGCATCGTTTCAGCGAAGGTGTTCACCCTTTCCAAGTCTGAGAAGCCTGTTTCCAGGCAGTTGTATGTCTGGGTATAGGTCTTTCCTCCAGCACCCCCGCTGTAAAAGCCCAGCGGGGTTATGTCATACCCCACCATCTCATAGACGTATTCCACAAGCCCCACGCAGGTAAAATCCCCAGATCCTGCGCCTGTCTGCTTGTGGAAGGTAAGATCATACCATTTTCCCACCTGCTCCTTGGCAAATAGTATCATCTGATCTTTACGTTCATCGGGCCATTTCGCCTTGTCGGAATAGTCGGCAGGCACCTTTGCCCCCATGAATTTCGCGCCGCCGTCAAGGTCCTCCTTTGTCATGAAGTTCTCTGAGGTCGTCTCAATAACACCGTCTCTTATAGCGTGGATGATCTTCCCCTCACCTATGTAGAGGCCCGCATGGCCGGATTTGAGTTCTCCGAAAACGGCCTTGATTACCGAGCAGGGAAGCTCCAGGATTGATGTCCTTCCATAAATGAGATCACCCTTGCTTGAATGATAGAAGATAGCGCCCTTTTCATAGGCCGATGTATTCGCCGCCGCGGCAAAGATGAAGGCAATGGATAGCGCGATTATTGATTTTCTCATGGCTTTTCTCCTTTAGCGGCCTCTCTGACCATGATGGAGGGGTCCCCGCCGGCGGCTTCAAGGGCCGACCTTGCTTCCGCGGTCAGGGAGGAGAACCTGTTGAGGCTTAAAGCCGCGTTCAGTCTCACCAAGGCTTCAGGATCATTTTTGAGAAGACCGGCAAGACATAACTGGGAGGCCTCCAGGTCATAGCTTCCAAGGGCCTTCGCAGCCTGGGCCCTGACCATCTTATCCTTCTCCGCGTCCAGATGGCCTGAAATTATAGAAACTGCCTCCGCCGACCCAAGATCCCCCATGGCCTGAACCGCCTTGAAACGGATCATGGGATCGCTCTCGGCCAGGGCCTCCTTGAGAAGGGAAATCCCTGTCAAGTCCTTGAGCTTACCTATGCTCATCAGTATGGTATATCGCAGATTGGCTTCAGCGCCCGGCTCTCTGAAGACCTCTGAAAGGGCCTTTAGTGATTCAGGCCCGCTTTCCCGGACTTCACCGAGGGCCCTGGCAGCGCTTGCCCTAACGCCCGGCTCCTCGGCCTTGTCGAGCAGTATGCTTATGAGAGACCCGGCGGAATCGGCATCTTTCTGAACAGCCATGCGTTGGATCGCCTGTATCCTCTCACCAGAGTCCATTTTGTAATCGAGGGCCACCGCGGCATCGCTTGCGGCTTCAGGCTGATCTGAAGCCGCATAAATCTCCGGGCTCAATATTGCCAGAAGAACCGTGGCAAGAAACAAGACTATCATCTTCATAGTGAGCGTCCTCCTAGGTTGGGTCAACGACACAAAAGCCACCTCTCCACTCCAGGGCCTACAGCCACTTGGGAGGCAACCGGGAATGCCCTTCCATCTTCAGGGATTCAATAACCATGAGGGTGCTTGTGGCATGGGCGATAAGGAGCCCCTTTTCATCCTCTATGGAGGCATCCCCGAGACAGATGGTCCTGCCTGCCTTTATACATCTTCCACGGGCAATGAGTCTGCCGCTCTTTACGGGGGCGAGATAATTGACCTTTATGTCAACGGTCGTAAGGCCTACGGTCTTATCAACCCCCGCATATACGGCCCAGTAAACAGCCGCATCCAGGATGGATGCGCACACGCCTCCGTGGACTATACCGTAAGGTTGAAGGTGTTTTTCCTGTGCCTCTATCTCAAGAAGAGAGCGGCCGTATTCAAGGCCTGCAAGCCTTATGGAAAGAAGCTTAAAATAAGGGCAGTTGTTTACAGTTTCAAAAATAGCTTCAACGTGGGCCGGATTTATCTGTGGCATGAGGTTCCAGTCTAACTGCCATGCCCTGGCAGGGCACAAAGAAAGATGAAAATCACCCCCACCCCTTCCTCCCCCGTCGAGGGGGAGGAGTAAAGGGAAGGGCCATTTTCATATAAAGTCCTTTATGTCAGCCAGCGCTTACGGCGTTTGTAGTGTTTTACATCGCGGTAGCTCTTCTTTTTCCCGACCTCGGTAAGCCCGAGGTAGAATTCCTTTACGTCGGCGTTTTCCTTTAGTTTTTCAACCGTGTCGTCCAGGACTATGCGTCCGTTTTCCATGACATAGCCGTGATCGGCGATAGAAAGGGCAAGCCTCGCGTTCTGCTCAACCAACAGTATGCTCACCCCTTCTTCCTTGTTTATGCGCTGTATGATCCTGAATATCTCTCCCACAAGAAGCGGAGACAGGCCCATCGAGGGCTCATCGAGGAGCATAAGACTGGGGAGGGACATGAGCCCCCGGCCTATCACGAGCATCTGCTGCTCGCCTCCGCTTATGTAGCCGGCAAGCACTCCTTTTCTCTCACGCAGGCGGGGAAAAAATGAATAGACCCTCTCTATGTCCCTTTTCATCTTAACCCTGTTCTTGTTGGTATGCCCGCCTGCTATGAGGTTTTCCTCAACGGTCAGTTCATCAAAGACCCTTCTTCCCTCCATGACCTGGAAGATGCCCATCCGGACAATTTCCTCAGGGTAGCGCCTGTCTATCCTTTCGCCTCTGAAGATTATCTCTCCGTCTGTGACCTCTCCGTCTTCTGACTTCAAGAGGCCGGAAACGGCTTTGAGGGTGGTGGTCTTTCCGGCCCCGTTATTGCCCAGCACCGCCACTATGCCGCCTTCATCCACCTTGAGGGACATGCCCTTCAAAACCAGAATCACATTGTGGTAGATGACCTCTATATTGTTAACGATCAAGAAGGGTTCCATCGCCTCACGCCCCCAGCCTGGAGTAGGCCAGATCCTCCTCGCCAAGATAGGCCTTTATCACCTTCGGGTTATGTCTTATCTCCTCCGGTCTTCCCTCTGCGATCTTGACCCCGAAGTCGAGCACACACACGCGGTCGGAGATATCCATTACCACTCCCATGTCGTGCTCTATCAACACTATGGTGACCCCCCATTCCTCGTTGATGTCTAGGATAAAGCGGGCTATGTCCTCAGTCTCCTCGAGATTCATTCCGGTTGCGGGCTCATCGAGCAGAAGCACTTTGGGATTCATGGCCAGCGCGCGGGCCATCTCCACCCTCTTCTGGAGACCGTACGGGAGTGCGTGCACGAGCTTCTTTCTTATCTGCTCTATCTCAAGAAGATCAATTATCTTTTCCTCTATGTGCTTTCTGAGGACGGTTTCCTCCTGTCTGGTCTTTCCATAATAAACGCCCCCGGACAGGAATCCGGATTTTAGATGCACGTGGGCCCCGAGTTTTATGTTATCCAGAACGGTCATGTGGGCGAAGAGTTCCACGTTCTGGAAGGTGCGCGCGATTCCCAGCCGCGCAATGGAGCTGGTCTTGACATTCGTGATATCTTTTCCCTCAAAGTACATCTTACCCATCTGGGGATTATAAAAGCGATTGATGCAGTTTAGCAAACAGGTCTTTCCCGCGCCGTTCGGGCCTATGATGGAGAATATCTCCCCCTTTTTGACACCGGTGCTCACGCCGCTTAAGGCCTTAAGCCCCCCGAAGGAAAGATGAATTCCCTCCACCCAGAGTTGATATTGGTTCTGATCAGCCATCTAACTGCCCTGTTTTTCCTGCGAGACTTCCATTATGGTAACACTGGTCTTCATCTTGAATTCCTTGCCGTCCGTGTAACGTATATCCGCGACTACCTCAAGCTTTCCCTTGTCTCCATAAAGGGCGACAATAAGGTCTTTGTAACGTTCTTCCACAAACTTCCTGCGAACCTTCCTTGTACGTGTAAGCTCATCATCGTCAGGATCGAGCTGTTTGTAGAGAAGCACAAACCGCCTTACTTTCGCCACCTTCGGGAGAGATTCGTTCGTTACAGCCACCTCCCCGGCTATGAGATCATATACCTCGTCTTTCTGTGAAAGGTCGGCGAAGGTAGTATAGGGAAGCTTGTTTTCTTCGGCCCACTTTCCAACGTTTGCCATGTCAATTGCAATCATGGCGGCTATAAAGGGTCTGTTTTGACCGATCACCACCGCATCCATGATATAGGGGCTGAATTTGAGCTTGTTTTCAATGAGCTGCGGGGAAAACTTGCTCCCGTCTGCAAGCTTCATCACATCGCTCATCCTGTCTATGATGATAATATGGCCGTCGTCGTCAATGACGGCGGCATCGCCTGAATGGAACCATCCGCCTTCAAGCGCCGCCTCGGTAGCTTTCGGGTTGTTGTAATAGCCCTTGAAGATCGTATCCCCGCGAGACAGAAGTTCCCCGGTGTCCGAGACCCTGAATTCCAGCCCGGGAAGCGGTATTCCCACAGTGTCAAGCCTGATGTCTCCCAGCCTGTGAATGACGGAGGCGGCAGTCTGCTCGGTCATGCCGTAGGCCTGTTTGATGTTTACTCCCAGCGCCTGAAAAAGCTTGAATATCTCCGGGCCCAGTGGAGCCCCTCCGGTATAGACATGCTTTAGCCTTGTAAGGCCGAAATAATTTTTGAGCGGCCTGAAGAGAGACCAGTAGGCCGCCCGGATCGCCAATTTCAACAAGAGGGACGGCTGCTGCGATTTAAACCTGATTTCAGCCACCTTGTAGCCGAGAGGAAGAAAAAACTTGTATGCCTTCCTCTTTATCCAGGCGGCATCCTTGATCTTCACCAGGACCTCGGAGCATATCCTCTCCCATATCCGGGGAGGGGCAAGCATTATGTGCGGCCCTATCTCTCTTATATTTTCTTGAACCGTCTCCACCTTTTCAGGAAAATTCACGGTAAAGGCGCTGCAGACGGCCCAGTAAACTCCGAATTCCTGCTCCCCTATCCAGGGAAGGGGAAGAAAGGACACATACTCAAAGTCCGGCGACGCATTATCCACAAAATCCTGCGCCCTGGCGACGCTGATCATGTTTCTGTGGGTGATCATGCTTCCCTTTGGAAGCCCCGTTGTTCCCGATGTGTAGTTGATCATGCCCACATCTTCCAGGGTTACGGCGTCAAGTATCCTTTCAAAAAAGCCCGGCTCCTTTTCATCAAACCGTCGTCCCCTCTCCTGGATGTCTCTGAAATAGGCCAGGATCGGGTCGTTGTAATGGCGCATGCCCTTTGGGTCATCCACTATTATTTTTGTTACATTGGGGACTTTTTCCTTAATGGCAAGGGCCTTGTCCGCCTGCTCCTGGTCTCCCGCCACAACAAAGCTGGAATCGGAGTGGTTGATGATATACTCCACCTGTTCAAGGTGGCTGTCCGGGTACACCCCTACGATGGCACCTCCCAGGCTCTGGGCCGCAAGCTCCGAATAGAGTCCTTCAGGCCGGTTGTCGCCCATGTAGCAGAGCTTATGGCCGCGCCTGAATCCCATATCGTAGAGCCCGAGGGCAAAGGATTTGACATTCTCATAGTAGCCCTTCCAGGTGACGGACTGCCAGATGCCGAACTCCTTTTCCCTTATGGCTACGCGGCTGTCGCCGTAATGTTCGGCGTTGGCCTTGAGTATTGCCGGAAGGGACTTGTAATCATCCATAGACAAAAAACCCGCCTCTGTCATAACCTGGCAGGACGGCCGCAAGGGCTGCCTGCCATGGAAATCATTTAATGTTTCTCTTGAGGCAATTGCAAAATTCACAGCTTCGTCATTCCCCGACTTGATCGGAGAATCCAGTCTATCCTTGAATCAATGCCTTATGGATTCCGGCTTCCGGATCGGGGTCCGGGACGGCTTTCGCCGCAATGACGAGTGGCCATAGTTTTGCAATTGGCTCTCTTATCCCTAATTTATCTCCATACATCCCGATACGGGCTCGAAGATGCCCTTGGAGACGTTGGCCTTGAACACCCGGCCGTAGGGGATCTTGTTACCTATTACAGAGTAATTCTGGCACATCATGCCTCCGCTGTCTGCGTTCTTTATGGCCTGGAGCGCCTTCACAAGACCCCCGCCGGTGAGGTCCCCTGTCTTGTCGGCGGCCTTCAGCGCCTCAACAAACACCTGCCCTGTAAAAAATCCCTGCATGTATGAAGTGGGCCTGTATTTTACGTCGGGGTGATGTTTTTCGTTCCATGCCCTAATCTTCTTTATTATGGGCCTGTCTTCCTCCCACCAGAAGGAATAGGGCATCACTCCCATGTATCCTTCTGCCAGCGGCCCTAGCTTATCAAGAAGCATCTTGTGGGTGCCCCAGTGGGTTCCCATAAACTTGGTCTTAAGCCCATAATCTTTGGCCTGCTTTATGATTTCCGCGACCGGCGACAGCACGAATCCCTGAAAGATGACATATTCCGCCTTCTGGCGCTTCAGGTTCAGAACCTGAGAGGCTATGTCCACCGCGCCCACCTTCGCCACTTCTTCCGATACGAGATTGAGTCCCAGTTTTTTGCACATCTCCCGGCCGTAAGGCACGGGGTCTTTTCCGAATTCCGTGTCACTGTAGAAAAACGCCACATTTGCTCCGGGTTTTTCCTTGGCAATATATTTCAGCAAAATCCCGAACATATCCCCATAAGTGGGTCCCGGCACAAACACATAAGGATTGCCGGCAGGATCGGCAAGCTCCCCGGAAAATGATGTCGAGCTGTAAAGAATCTTGTAACGGTCTTTGATCTCGGAGGCCATGGCCTTGCCGAGTCCCGTGCTTTCCCCATACATGATAATGGGATTGTCTCTGGTCATGATCCTCTTGAATGCAGCCACGGCAACATCCGTATTGTAAGTCCCATCTTCCATTATGTATTTAATCTTTTTGCCTCCGATGCCCCCCTCCTCATTGGCCATGGCAAGGGCATCCTCCAGCCCCGCGTTTATATGGACTCCAGCAAAGGCAAAACGTCCGGTAATGGGCTGCACGGCTCCTACCTTGATCTCCCCCTGCGCCGAGGCAGGCTCGGTATAGGCGGTAAAGGTCAATAGAGCGGCAACCAAGGCAATACCGATAAGTAAACGTGACCAGGTCTTCATCTTTATTTCCTCCGCATTCAGCTCAGGATTCATCCCTAAAAAATCAGCGTCCCATAAGGGAGCGCTTTCCTCTGCCAAGTATATCCGGCCCAACAGCTCCGGGCACCGGTTTTATGCTCTATCACCTCCCCTCCCTGGCCCGGCCACACATCTGTTCCATTGCTTGTTATCAAAACCGTCATCACGCGATTTGTGCCCCCTTCGAGGATGCAAATCCTCTTTCAATCTCTTCTCTGTTTCAACAGCTTTTTCGGGATCACTATCGGTATCGTCTCTTAAAGCCAGGCCTCCTCTTCTCGGCTGCGATTGCGACCCCGATCCCGATACCGGCCCAGAAGAAAAAGGTATTCGGCGGCAGGCAACTTTCAAAAAAGCAAGTCTTGCCGACATTGCCGGCAGCCTGTATCAGCCACTTTTCAGTATGAAAAGGGCCACAATTGAAAAAAGGCCTTTATGCGCCTCCAGATCTCCGCGAGTCCCCTAGGTTCAAAGATCAGGAATATCACTATGAGAGAGCCGAAGACCACCTCTTTCAGAGGTATGAAAAGCTTCCCGGCCGCGGGAAAAATATCCTTGAGATTTCCGGTCACCACATTAAGTATCTCGGGGACAAGGGTCATGAAAACGGCCCCGAATATTGAGCCCAGGATACTCCCCAGTCCCCCCACGATGACCATGGCAAGATATTGTATCGAAAGATGAAACGGAAAGTGTTCGGGTGTCACTATCCTAAGGAAGCACACCCATAGACCACCGGCAATGCCTGCGTAAAATGATGAAATGGCAAAGGCGGTAAGTTTATAGCGGAAAAGACTTATACCCATTATCTCAGCGGCAAGGTCTCTATCCCTTATGGCCACAAAGGCTCTACCAACCTTGCTCCTCACAAGGTTGCGGCCGTAAAGCACTGCAAGGACGGTAACGGCAAAGGTCAGATAGTAATAGCTCTTTTCCGTATCCAGGGCGAATGAGCCTATCATTGGGGGCGGCACGTTAATACCGCGGATCCCTTTTGTAAGCGACTCCCAGTGGATGAAGAGAAACTCGAAGATGAACTGAGATGCAAGGGTTGCCATGCACAGGTATAGTCCCTTCACCCTGAGAGAAGGTATTCCTATTATGAGCCCCGCGACAGCCGCCACGAGCCCACCGCCGGGAAGCGCAAGCCAGAAGGGCATATTTAATCTGGTTATGAAGATAGCGCAAGCATATCCCCCGACGCCGGCAAACGCCGCATGTCCAAGCGATATCTGGCCTGTAAAGCCTGTAAGGATATTCAACCCCACCGCGGCTATGACGGCAAAGCCGATCATGTTTGCTATGTAAAGGACGTAGGGATCGGCAAAGAGAGGAAAGACAAGCAGAAACACCAGAAAAGCACCCAGCCATACCTTTACGAAAAGGGACTGAAATATCTCTTCGTCTTTTATATAGGTTTCCTTGAAATCAGCGCATCTCATCTCTAAAACTTCACCGCCTTAAACCCTTTCTATCTCTTCTTTACCGAAAAGCCCGTAAGGTCTGATCATAAGGATTATTACAAGTATGAAGAAAGGAGCAACTCCCTTGACCCCGCCGCCGAATATGGGATCGAGGTAAAGGCCGGCAAGGTTCTCCAGTATCCCGATAATAAATCCCCCGATGATAGCGCCGGCGATGCTGTCAAGACCTCCTAGGATTATAACCGCAAGTACCTTCAGCCCTATATCGCCCATGTATATGCTTATGCCGCTCATGTTGCCGATTACGATACCGCCCACAAAGGCCGCCAAGGCCCCGAAGCTCCAGGACAGGGCGAATATCCGTCTTACGCTTATCCCCATTGAAAGGGCCGCCTGCTGATCATTGGCTGTAGCCCGCATGGACACACCGGTGCGTGAAAATTTGAAGAAAAGAAGAAAAAAGATCATCCCGGCAAGGGCGAATAAAAACCCCCACAGCAGGCCTGAAGGAACAACGGCAAACCCGAGGTCCAGGGGTTCGGGAGGAAATATTTCAGGAAATGACCGGTATTCGGGCGACCAGATCATGTTGGTCATACCCTGCATGGCAATGGCAAGGCCTATGGTCACCATGACGACTGAGATTATGGGCTCCCCGATAAGCTGCCTCAAGATTATCCTCTCAAGGATTACGCCGAGAAGCACGGCACAGACAAGGGTGCCGATGAAGGCTGCCCAGAATGGAAATTTGAGGCTGTCAAGGAATGTAAAACATATAAAGGCCCCGAGGGTCATGAACGCGCCGGTGGCCAGATTGACAATACTTGTTGCCTTGTATATCAGCACGAATCCCAAAGCAATAAGGCCGTACACCCCGCCTGTGGCGATCCCCGTTATAAGGATTTGGAGCAAAATATCCATCTGTCCCCCCGGACGGTTTAACAGGCTGTTCAAGGCCTGTTTATCAACTGATTCTTAAGGGTTCATGATTTACAGTTACACTGCCTCAAGTTTCAGGGACAAAACTCTTTGGAACTCTTTGATAAAAGCACAGCTCAGTCTTTTCAATCAGAAAAGCCCTTCCTGGGATTCAGAGTCGTTTCTGGGCGGTCTCAGGCCCAGATGCAGATAGGCCCTCCTTGTGGCGACCCGCCCCTGAGGCGTTCTCTTTATGTATCCCTGCTGTATCAGGAAGGGTTCATAGACATCCTCAAGGGTATCCTTCTGCTCGCTTACGGCGGCTGAGAGGCTGCTTAAGCCGATGGGGCCCCCCTGAAACTTCTCTATGATGGTTGCCATTATATTCCTGTCCATCTTGTCCAGGCCCTCCTGATCCACCTCCAGGAGACCGAGCGCCCTGTCTGCCACTTCCAGGCTTACTACACCGTCCGCCTCAACCTCGGCAAAATCCCTGACCCTTCTAAGCAGCCTGTTTGCAACCCTGGGGGTCCCTCTTGCCCTCCTTGCTATCTCCATGGCCCCATCCACAGTTACCGTTATGGACAGAATCTCTGCGCTTCTGATCACTATCTCCTTGAGATCTTTCGGGTCGTAGAATTCAAGACGCATCACTACCCCGAAGCGGTCTCTCAGAGGCGGGGTTAGCAGTCCGGCCCTGGTGGTAGCTCCCACGAGGGTAAATGGCTGAAGCGGAATCTTCATGGTCCTCGCGGACGGCCCCTGTCCTATGATGAGATCCAGCTTGTAATCCTCCATTGCCGGGTAAAGGATCTCCTCCACCACATGGTTGAGCCTGTGTATCTCGTCAATGAAAAGGACATCCATCGGGCTCAAACTGGTGAGTATCGCGGCAAGGTCGCCTGGTTTTTCTATCACCGGCCCGGATGTGCTCTTGAACCCGACCCCCATCTCGTTTGCTATTATATTTGCGAGTGAGGTCTTTCCAAGACCGGGACTCCCATGAAAAAGCACGTGATCGAGGGCTTCGCCCCTGGCCCTGGCCGCCTCTATAAAGACCCGAAGATTCCGCTTTATCTCCTCCTGGCCGATGTAATCATACAGTGTCTTCGGCCTCAGGCCTATATCGGAAGGCGTCTCCTCGGGAGACATTTTGGTATCAATGACCCTGTCCGTCATCTCTAAATAATCCTAAGGGCCTCTCTTATAAGGACTTCAAGCCCGGCATCGCCCAGCCGGGCCATGGTCTTTTCAAGCACCGCCCTGGCCGATTTGCCCGTATAACCTAGATTTACGAGGGCGGAGAGGGCGTCATCCATCAATTGAGGCTCTGCTTTTGCCGATGGGGCCTTGCGCGATTCCTCCATATCGGTTATGCGGCCGGCCTTGTCCTTCAGCTCAAGGGAGATCCTCTCGGCTGTCTTGCGCCCGATTCCGGGAATGGCCTGCAATCTGGCGCTGTCTCCCCGCGAAATGGCGCCAACCAGTTCGGAAGGGCCTATCCCTGAGAGTATATTCAGGGAAAGCCTTGGTCCTATGCCTGAAACCGTTATCAGGAGTAAAAAAAGGCTTTTCTCGATGGCCGACTGAAAACCGAAGAGCACCAGCGTGTCTTCCCTCAGATGAGTATGGATAAAGAGTTCTACCTTTCCTCCTATATCGGGAAGGCCGTAAAAAGTAGAAAGCGGCACCACTATCTCATATCCGACTCCGTTTACATCCACCGTCACGCTCTGGGGGGTCTTTATCAAAAGGGTGCCGCTCAGATAACCAATCATTATCTCATAGCCTCCCGGGGCTTTTCATAGCGAGTCCAGTTAAGGTGGCATATTGCAACCGCGAGGGCGTCCGAGGCATCCAGTCCTCCTGAAACCTCCTGGCTCAGGATGCACCTGACCATTGACTGCACCTGCACCTTTCCCGCCCCCCCGAATCCGACGACCGCCTTCTTTATCTCAAGGGGACTGTATTCAAATATCCTGACTCCGCACTCAACCGCGGCCACCAGGGCAGCGCCTCTTGCGTGACCAAGCTTGAGAGAACTCTTTGCGTTCTTGGAAAAAAAGACATCCTCTATAGCCATCTCGGCCGGCTGAAAGCGCTTCATCAACTCAACCATGCCTCGATAGATGCCGTGAATCCGCTCGCAGAAGAGGATGTCCTTTCTGAAGGTCAATTCTCCTGATGCAAGGCAGATAAGTTTCTCACCTTTTTTTTCTATCAGTCCGTAACCTGTAGCCAATGAACCCGGGTCAACCCCCAGCACGATCATCAGCCTAATTCCTCAATCACGGAATCGGGGATGTCGCAGTTGGAATAAACATGGCTCACATCGTCGTAATCCTCGAGGAGATCTACAAGATTGATCATCTGCTGGGCCTTTTTCCCCTCCAGGGTTATCTTATCCTGGGGGATATTGCTGACCTCTGAGGAGACAATCGGAATATTTGCCTCCTCAACAGCGGCTCTTACCGTCTCAAGATCGGAAAGAGCGCATAGCACCTCGAACTGGTCTCCCTCATCTTTCACGTCCTCAGCGCCTGCCTCAAGCGCCAGGGCAATGAGCCTATCCTCCTCTACCGCGTCTTTTTCAATTACAATAAGCCCCTTCTTCTTGAATCTATAAGAGACAGAGCCCGGTTCACCCAACGCTCCGCCGTTTCTATCAAAGATATGCTTGAGATCGGCAACGGTCCTGTTTCTGTTGTCCGTGAGACAATCCACCAATACCGCCACTCCTCCCGGGCCGTATCCCTCGTAGGTCGCCTCCTCGTAGCTGACGCCCTCAAGCTCACCGGTGCCCTTCTTGATTCCACGCTCAATATTTTCCTTGGGCATGTTCTCGGCCCTGGCCGCAAGTATAGCGGCTCTTAAACGCGGATTGCCTCCAGGGTCACCCCCTCCCATACGTGCGGCAACAGTAATTTCCCTTATAAGTTTTGTAAAGATCTTGCCGCGCTTTGCGTCCGCGGCTCCCTTCTTGTGTTTGATCGAACTCCATTTAGAGTGACCTGACATCTCCCCCTCCTTAGACGTTTCCCTTCACCATTGCTTCGGCCTATATTCCGAAGTGCCATTCTCTCTTATGGAAAACCTATGACTTAATAAAATTTATGCCTATCAAATAAAGCTCCCTGCTCCTCTTTCTGGTAGCCGTTGGTCTGAGCAGTCTCAGGTCCCTGAAGCCGGCCGCTGCCATATTACGCAGACGGCCGATATCCTCCCCCTCGAAGGCCTTGCAGACCATCCGCCCCCGGTTGGAGAGCACCTTCATTGATATCTCCAGCGCCCTCAGAGCTAGCTCCATTGATCTGGCCGCATCCGTATTCCTTATACCTGTGGTTGAAGGAGCCATATCGCTTAAGACCACGTCAACCTTCCCCGATTCCGCCGCAAGCCGATACGGATCGAGATCAAAAACATCCTGTTTAATGAACGTGAAATTTTCATGAGGCAGTTCCAGGGGCCCCCGGGTATCCACCCCTACTACTCGGCCGGGAGATCCAACTTTTTTCAGCGCATATTGCGACCATGATCCCGGAAAACATCCCAGGTCAAGCACCCTGTCACCCTGCTTAAGGATTTTGAATCTTAGATCAATTTCCTCCAGTTTGTAAACGGATCGTGCAGCCCAGTTCTCTGATCTGGCCTGCCTTGCAAAATGATCGTCCCACCTGTTGGTCCTTGCCTTCATACAGTTAGCATAAATTCCAAAGGCCATGCAAAGCAATTCTTTGCTTTACCACACCCGACAGCCCTGTGAAAAAGATCGCCGGGACGGATGTCTTTTTAGCAGCCTGCTAGACTTTGTTATCCCTCAGTCCCTTCTTGTAGATCTTTCCGGAGCCGGTCCTGGGAAGGGCCGATATAAACTCAACCTCCTTGGGCGACTTGTAGGATGCAAGATGAGACTTGCAGAAGGCTATTATCTCCCTTTCGCCGCTCTTTTTCCCCTCCTTCATCACCACGAAAGCCTTGACCTTCTCTCCCCAGTGCGGATCAGGCACTCCTATCACCGCTGCCTCCAGTATATCGGGATGCATGTAAAGAATGTTTTCGACCTCGGTTGAGTAAACATTCTCGCCGCCGGTGATGATCATATCCTTCTTCCGGTCAACTATGTTCACATAGCATTCCTCGTCCATGACCGCCAGGTCCCCGGTATAGAGCCATCCTCCCCTTATTGCCTTTTTTGTCTCCTCGGGGAGGCCCCAGTATCCCGGAGTCACGGTATCGCCCTTCACGATGATCTCGCCTACCTGCCTTCCGTCGCGGGCCACATCGGCTCCTAGATCGTCCACAACCCTCAGGGATACGTTTACAAATTCCCGCCCTGTCTTGGCCTTAAAGGCGAGCTGCCTCTCCCGGGGGAGTTCTTTCAAATGTCTCTTGAGTATGGACATGGTGAGATAAGGGCTTGTCTCCGTCATACCGTAGGTCTGGATGTAATCGCATCTGAAGGCGTCTATGATCTTTCTCACGGTCTCCGGGGCAATTGGTGCCCCCCCGCTCATTATCGTCCTCAGGCTCGAGTAATCAAAATCAGCCACCCGGGGATGGTTAACCATCATGTTGAGCATGGTGGGAATGAGGTTGGTAATGGTTATTCCCTCCTGCTCGATAAGCTTCATGACCCTCTCCGCGTCAAAGGCGGGGACTGTAACGTGCTTTCCTCCGCTCCATGTTATTGCAAAAGTGGCCCAGGCATCCGCAAGATGGAAAAGGGGGGCTACATGAAACCACCTGTCCGAATCCGACAGATGAAGCTCCGCGATGGTTCCGAGGGCATGGCTTTTTACGTTGCCGTGGGTAAGCATAACGCCCTTGGGCCTCCCGGTGGTCCCGCTTGTGTAATAAAGGTGGGCCACGTCTCCATCATTTATCATTATCTCATCAGGCGGCTCCTCTGATGCCCCCGCTATCAGATCTTCATAGATGAAGTTCTCTTTTGCTCCTCGGCAAGCAGGACTCTCCCGGGTCCATATCATGCGGCACCCTGCCATGTCTGGGATGCCCTTGACCTTATCCTCAAAGGCCTTTTGAACCACCATAACAGAGGAGCCGCTGTCCTCAATAATGGCGGCGAGTTCACCGGGCGAGAGGCGATAGTTTAGAGGCACCAGTATTATTCCGAGATGGGCAGCAGCAAAGTAGGCCTCCAGAAACACATGGCAGTTTTCGTGCAGGACGGCGAGTCTGTCTCCTCTGGAAAGCCCGATGGAAGACAGTCCGTTTGCAAGTCGCCACACCCTCCGTGCAAATTGATCATAGCTCAAGCGCACATCGCCGCAAACCACGGCTTCGTAATCGGGGTACAGCTTCGCGGCTTTGGGCAGAATCTCATTAAGCGGCATCCTTAACTCCTAGCAGTTATTGCTGTTCATCTTTGTAATGTATCAGCTCAATAATTGGGAAGATGGCTTTGCGCAGACCAAGAAACAGCTTCTGTAGGTGCGCCTTCAGGCGCAGGACGCACGGTTCCCATGCGGCTGAAGCCGCACCTACCCCGGATTTTTGAGTTCATACTTTGTAATCATAACGATCTTCACTCTCGGGCCTGTGTTTTCTCCATCTTTCATGAGAGATACCGAATTTCTTAATCTTGTAATTAAGTGAGCGGGGGCTTACACCCAGAAGAAGCGCTGCATCTTTTTGAATCCAAAGACTTTTCTCCAGAGCTTTTATTATCGCCTCCCTCTCCCTCTCCTCCAGTGTCTGATTGCCATAAGCACTCTCCGGGCCTCCCCCTGGCTGCACCTCGTATGCTCCGGCTGCGGCCGGTCTCGATGAAAACAGGGACCCCTCCTGATCAGTAACCATGATACTTTCGCGGCTTATAACACTTCCTTCCTCAAGTATAACCGCTCGTTCTATCATGTTGGAAAGCTGCCTGATGTTTCCCGGCCATGGGTAACTCCTTATCCAGTCCATGCACTCTCCGGAGAAAGCCTCGATCCTCTTCTTGAGCCCTGCGCACACCTTCTCCAGTATCCAGTAGGCCAGAGGCTCAATGCATTGAGTTCTTTCCCTTAAAGGAGGAAGCCTGAGAGACAGTACATTGATCCTGTAATAGAGATCCTGGCGGAACCTGCCGGAAGCTATCTGGTCTTGCAGGTTACGGTTGGTCGCGACTATCACCCTCACGTCCGAGTGGATGGTCCTGTTTCCCCCCACCCGCTCAAATGATTTATTTTCCAGAACCCTCAGGAGCTTTGCCTGAATCGCGGGGCTTATCTCCCCGATCTCGTCCAGAAATATCGTGCCTCCATGGGCCTGCTCGAATCGACCCAGCCTGAGCTTGTTGGCGCCTGTAAAGGCCCCTTTCTCGTGGCCGAAGAGTTCACTTTCAAGAAGGGTCTCAGGTATGTTGGCGCAATTGATATGGATAAAAGGCTTATCCCTTCTGCTGCTGTTAAAGTGTATCGTCCCTGAAAGGAAGCTCTTCCCTGTTCCGGTCTCACCGGTGAGAAGTATGGTGGAGTCCGTCTGGGCGAATTTCTTCAGGTTATTTACTACCGATTTCATCACGGGGCTAAAGGCGATTATACGCCCGAAATCATATACGATATCCTGGGTATGGCGCAGGTATTCTACCTCGTTTCTGAGGCTCCTGTTCTCGATAGCCTGCTGGACGGCGTGGCATATCTTGGCGCCGGAAAAAGGCTTTACCACAAAGTCGAAGGCGCCCTGTTTCACCGCCTTCACTACAACCTCGGTCCTGTCAGTGCTGCTTGTGATTATTACCGGAGTGGCGGGTATGGATGATCTTATCCATCTCAGGAGGTCGAAGTTCTCCTCCCTGGAATCCTCCAAATCCAGTATGATTACATGGTAATAATCGCTCTTGAGGATCTCATGGAAATCCTTTCCGTTGGGCCAGATGGTAACATGGAAGTCATCCTTGAGGGCGGCATTCAAAACTTCCCGCCAGGCATCGCTTTTTTCAGCTATGAATACCCTGTTCATGGTGATCCCTTTCATTCGCCCACTTAAAGTCTTCTTTCCTGATGCCGTATTTGGCTAGGAGCTTGTGCAGCTGCCTTGTGGTGATTCCGGCCGCCTCGGCTGATCTGTTCAGCCTGCCTTCCTTTCTGGCAAGCATTGCCTTAAGATAAGAAGACTCCACGGCCTCCACAGCCTTTTTCCTCACCGCAGAGATGGGCAGTGATATATCAATTTCAGGCAGAATCCCTTTACCCTGCTCCCCGAATATCTCCGCAGGAAAGCTGGCCGACGTAAGCACGCTTGACTCCTCAAGTATATATGCCCGTTCCACAAGGTTCTCAAGTTCCCTGATGTTGCCGGGCCAGTCATATTGATCAAATGCCTCCAGCACCTCAGGATCAATCTTGAATATGCCCTTGGAATATTTGCCGTTGATATCTCTTATGAAGCATTCTACAAGGTGGGGGATGTCCTCTTTTCTCTCTCTAAGGGGCGGCACCTCTATGGGAAAGACACAGAGTCTGTAATAGAGATCTTTCCTGAAGAGCCCCTCGTCGCTCATGGTCTTAAGATCACTGTTTGTCGCCACTATCACCCTTACGTCGGCCTCAATAGTTGACTCGCCGCCTAGCCTCTGGAAGGTTCTGTCCTGGAGGACCTGGAGAAGCTTTATCTGGGCCGAGGGGGTTATGGTTCCTATCTCATCCAGGAAGATGGTACCCCTGTTGGCGATCTCAAACTTCCCCAGTTTTCTTCTATCCGCCCCTGTGAAGGCTCCCTTCTCATGTCCGAAGAGTTCGCTTTCAAGCAAGCTGTCAGGAATCGCCCCGCAGTGAACGGTTATGAACTGGGAATCGGCTCTATTGCTGTGACTGTGCAGGAGTTTTGCAAGCAGTCCCTTTCCTGTGCCGGTCTCCCCTGTTAACAGAACACTCGTCTTTGTCGGGGCGACCGAGCGAACCTTTTGAAACACCTTCATCATTACCGGGCTTCTTGTCTTTACTACCTCAAGAGAGTCCCGGCGCCAGAACCTGTCTCTGAGGTAATTAAGCTCTGACTGCATCAGTGCCGCCCTGCGGATGCTCTCCGTCATGTAACGGAGTTCCTCTGCGTTGACGGGATAAGTAATGTAGTTGCTGGCTCCGGCCTTTACCGCCATCACCGCATCCCTTATTCTGTCAGGCGGACCCATAACCACTATCTCGGCATGGGGAACAGCCTGCCGGTATTTCTGCAGCGCCTGGGCATAGTCCCCTATACCTTCAGAGGAGTCAGCCGACGGGGCCAGGAAGTCAAGGTCTATAAAAAGGAAATCATACTTTGCCTTTGCAAAGAGCTGCTCGCAGGTCTCTCTGCTCCAGGCCGTTTCAACCCTGTACTGCCCCCTGAAGGAGGCCTTGACAGCCTTTGCCGCCTCCCCATCTTCTGCAGCGACAAGGATCGCCCTCATGGATCAACCCCAATATCCGGAGAATTATTTACCTGAAATGCCCGCAAAATCAAACCCCTTTGAAAGGATCTTCTCCTTTATGTTTGAAACATCTGTTTTTTGGGACATAAGTCTTGTCACTGAGTTAAATCCATCAGTATCTCCCAGCATGATGCATCCGATGATCCGGCCCTGATCAAATACCACTTTTTTATAAAGCCCCTCACCCACGTAGAGGGTCGTCTCACGTTTCCCTTCTGCATCAATGTCTCCGGCGGAGGCCAGATCTATCCCAGCCACCTTGAGGGTATTTGCCATGGTGGTACCTTTATATACCTCGCTTCCCCCCGTCATGTTTATTCCGGCCACCCTGCCCTGCTCCATGGCCGCAGGCCAGATGCCGTAAGTCATACCCTTGAATTCCACTACATCGCCGGCGGCAAACACATCCTCCATGCTTGTTTTCATGTACTCGTCAACCTTGACTCCTTTATCCTTTTCAAGTCCCAGGCTGCCTGCAAGCTCAAGATCGGGGCGGACCCCGGCGGAAATGATAACCATCCCCCCGGATATCTCCTCACCGCCTTCAAGCACAACACCCTCCGCCTTTTGTGCCCCTGCGATATGACTCGTTTTGGCCCCGAGACGGAAAGAAAACCCCATACCCTCCAACAGGACCTGGAGCCTCTTTGCTCCCTCCACGTCAAGCTGCCTGGGGAGGAGCCTCGGAAAGAATTCCACCACCTTCACCTTGAGACCCAGTTTCCTGAGGGCATTGCCGGCCTCCAGTCCGAGGAGCCCTCCTCCTATTAATACCGCCTCGGGCGACCTGGCCGCAGCCTCAGATATGGCCTTTACATCCCTAAAAGAGCGAAGAGTAAATACCCCTTTCTTGTCCGCCCCTTTGACGGGAGGGACAAAGGCCCGGCTGCCGGCTGCGATAAGGAGCTTGTCAAAGGGGACTTTCTCATTGCCGGCAGTAAAAAGGGACTTTGCTTCTCCGCCCTTTACAGGACTAGCGAGCCTCAGGTCTATAAGGTTATCCTTGTACCAGCCCTCCTTTTTGGCCATAAGCCCCTCGCGGGTAATCTCTCCGGCAAGGTACTCATTCAGCCTTATCCTCCAGTAAAAAGGTATCTCTTCATCGGAGAAAATGGTTATTACGCCTTCTTTGTCTCGCTTTCTGATCTGCTCGGCCGCTGTCGTTCCTGCTACGCCGTTTCCTACGATTACATAGTTCGTCATGGCATTTCTCCCTACATCCCAAAAATTATTGCGGCTGCTCAGGTTGTCAGGTCTACGGTTAGTTGGCTTTTTCATATTTCTTGAGATAGTTGATGAATATGTCAATCCTGGCTTCTTTGTTAAACGGTACACTTTCCGGGTGACTTCACGTGCCGGTTGCCAGGCCTCAATATCTTCAAACCGCTCAATGTTCACCGCTCTCTAACCTTGAACCGTGAACCCCTGAACTTTGAACCTGAGTAATTACCATATTTTTACACAGTTTGCCTCCGCATACAAATGATTAATGCGGGATGCCTATTTCTGCTTTTTCGTTAAAATTCAACATCCTGTTTCCCTGGAATCAAGGCCGGGATCGCCTCTTAACGACAAGCCCGGCCTTTTCTTTCCGATTGCTATTGCGGCCCCACACGCGGGGGAGAAGTGGTATGATTATCGCCTCCTCTCCGATAGCCCCATCACTGCGCCCCTTTCCACAGTGCATCCCTTAGCCCGCTGTTCCTCTCTATTCTTCTCGATACCGCCGTCCGGATGATTGACCTTTCTCCCCAGATGTCAACTCTTTTCCTAGCCCGGGTTATACCGGTATATAGAAGTTCTCTTGTAAGGATCGGGGCGTCCCTGTCAGGTATTATAAGGAGGACATTTTCAAATTCCGACCCCTGGCTTTTGTGTACGGTCGTTGCAAATACCGTCTCATGAAAAGGCAGCCTGTATGGTAGAAAGCTCCTTGTCGCTTGTCCTTGAGAACGGAAAAATACCTTTAGACCTGAGTCTACCGTTTGAGAGTTGAAAGCAATTCCCACGTCTCCGTTAAAAAGCCTTAAAGAATAATCGTTTTCCGTTATCATTACGGGCCTTCCTTTATACCAGATACCGCCTCGGCCTGTCAGGCCCGCTTCTCTGAGTATCTCCCCGACAAGCGCGTTTACCCTTTCAACCCCGTAAGGGCCGCCTCTCACGGCGCAGAGGATTCTCAGCTCATCGAATCGCACCAGCATCTCATAGGGATCATTACACGCAAGATAAGCGGCCCAGGCCCTGAGCACAACAGGTTTGAGGGCATTTTTAAGATTGCCTTTCCCTGGAAGCCGCGACCATTGCACTGAGCCGTCGCCCCCTTTTGCCGGAAGATCAATGATCTCGTCAGCCATCCCTTCCTTTACGGATCTGCTGACTATGCCTATTGCACTCCGGGCCCCGAAGCGGTAGTTTCGCCTGAGTTCCAGCATGGAATCCCTCAGGCGGCCCGCCTGATCCTTGTGATCGGCTCCTCCGGAAGAATATGTGTAAGAGGAAGGGATCATCCCCGGGTCTTCAAATCTCCTGCCCGCTATCCTCTCATAGGAGGCTATGAAGTTAAGGGAAAGGCCCGTAAGCTCGATTCCATGGCATATATCGCCCAGCACGGCCCCGGCCTCAACGGATGCGAGCTGATTTCTGTCGCCCAGAAGTATCAGCCCGGCGTGACTAGGAAGGGCCTGCACGAGCTTTGACATCAAGGCAATATCTACCATTGAAGCTTCATCTATCACAAGAAGGTCAATTGGCAGTTTATTTTTTATATTGTAGATAAAGTAAGGAGAGCCTTCAACCGATCCAAGGAGTCTGTGGATGGTGGTTGCCTCCTTCGGCACGCGGCCGAGCACGTGTGCCGGGAGCCTGCCGAAGCATTCGATATCCCTTTGCAAAACCGCTGAAATTGATTCCTGAAGCCTTGCCGCAGCCTTGCCGGTAGGGGCTGCCAGCTTTATTCTCAGCGTATCCTGCTGAAAAAGCTCCAGGGCAAGAATCGCGGCCACGGTCCATGTCTTTCCGGTTCCCGGGCCTCCACTTATTACGCATAGCCGTCTGGTAAGGGCGATATAGGCCGCCGCCTTCTGGAGGTCTGCCGGCTCGGAGTCTTTATCCGGGAATGCCGCATTGAGCCGCAGGCCCATCTCGGAGGACAAATCCTTGGCTCCCATTGACGCCATGGACAGGAAACTCTCCGCAAGACTTCTTTCGTAATCCCAGTATCTGTAGAGATAAAGTCTGTTCGCATCATCCAGTATCAGTGGTTTATATTCCCCGGGTCTGCCTACGACTCCGCTTTCAAGAAGCACAGCGGCCCACCTTACGGGGTAATCCGCCCCTTCCTCAGGAAAGCTTAGCCCGGCTGTTTCCTTGAGATCAAGGCATATATGGCCGTGTCTTGTGGCGCGGCTCACCAGCGCGGCAGCCCTATGGAGTTCCCTTGAGACGGAGCCGCTCAGCTCCTCCATAAAGCGCGCAAATCCAAGATCAAGTGAGGAAAGCTGTGCGTCGCTCGTCATGTGCGATTCATCATAAGGTTGCATAGCCTATCCAAAAGTTCCGCCGGGGGTCTTGTCCGGTAGACGCCTCCGGTTTCAGAGGAAAGCCCCCTCAAAAACACATAAAATACGCATCCGAAGTGCCTGTCGTAACCGTAGCCCGGAAGCCGCAGTTGCAAAAAACGGTGAAGGGCGGCAAGGTATATGAGGTACTGCAGATGATAGTGGTGCTCGGACATAGCTCCTTCGAGCGCTTCCCGGCCGTATGAGAGAGGACCTTCTCCCAGGTAGTTACTCTTCCAGTCCAGAAGGTAGAACCTGCCCTCTGATCTGAAGACAAGGTCCACGGCGCCCTTCATAAACCCTCTTATCTTTGAAAACCCAAGATTAGCCACCCTTTCAGGAAAATCTGCCGGGAGGCTCCACATGGTTTTCTCTTTTTTCGCCGAGCCATAATCACGCCTCCCGGCAAAAGGGGCCACGGCCCCTGCAAGACTTTGAGGAGATATGGCGCCAAGCGGGAAACAGAACTCCATCTCGCTCACCCTTTCCTTCATTCTGACCGTGGAGAGCCTGATCTCACCTTCCCGGCAGGGCAAAGGCTTATCCAACGCCCTTTCAATAAGTTCGCAAAGAATAACTTCCCATAACGGCTCAAAACCATGCGCACGAAGCCTGTTTCTCACCACAATCATTCTTTTTTCCGCCGCCTCGGGAGCGAAATCTATGCTCTCAAGTATGTCGTGAAGTAATACCCCTGCCCTTTCCCCCCTGGGAAACTGTTCGATACCCATTGTATCCGCCGATGCTGCATAGCTATCCAAGCGCGGTAAGGCCGGCCGATCAAGCCCGGGTAACTCTGAACCTCTCAGTATCTCAGAAGCCCCCGGCCCACCTTCCCGCTCCGCAGCCTCCCTTAAACCGGAACCTGCCTGCTGCGGATAGTCATGTGTCGCGCCGCCCGATAGTTCCATGGTTTGATAGACTGGCTCAAGCCCGCTGGAGCTTTGCTCATCGGTCTCTATTGATCCTTCAAGTTCCTCTTGTCCTGCGGCCTCGTCATAACCTGGGCCCTCAGACCCGGAGTCATATCCGGTAAGAGCGGTAAAACTTGCAATCCTCGGATAATTGTAAGAAAGGCCTCCGAATGATCTGCAGAAAAGATGCCGGGGCGCCTCAGAGCGTCCGACATGATAAGACGCCCCTTCGGGGATGGTCTCGACCTTTATGGCCCCTGCTGCGGATTGCGCCAGCGCCCTGAGCCTTGCCGGAATGGAGGTATCTGATGTGACCTTATCCGTGCTCCCCGGCATGCTCATCGCAGGCTCTGCCGACGGCCCGAGAAAAGGCCCGCCACCGGTCCCGCTCACCAGGAAATCAAGCGCGGATTGCGCCTTACCGCCGTTTGAGGCCCAGGCCAGATAACACCGGTTGCACGCCCTTGTGAGGGCGACATAGAGGACTCTCAGGTCTTCGGCAAGGGCCTCCTTCTTAGCTTCATCAAGATTTTTTTCTATCTCCCCCGAGCCTATGTCCAATACCATTGTTCCATTTTCATTGTGAAACAGGGCGGGCGGCCCCTTTTTCCCTGCGCTTGGCGTGGCGGCCCACATGAATGGACAGAATACAACCGGGTACTGCAGGCCCTTACTCCTGTGCACTGTGACTATCTTGACCGCCCGTTCGTCGCTTTCCAGCCTGAGCTGATATTCGTCGCTCGCGGTAAGGTCTGACCCTCTTTTTTCGGTAAGCCAGCTAATAAGTCCGTTCACGCCTCTTCCCTGCTCCAGCGACGCCTTGTGCAGGAGTTCAGCCAGATGGAGGATGTTAGTGGCCCGCCTCTCCCCATCCGGCAGGGACGCAAGCCTTTCAATGACATGGTTTTCCGCCATGAACCCTCTGAACATGGAGATAAAGCCTCTGGAAGCCCAGATTTCCCCATAGCCCCTGAAGACGGATATCCACGCGTCCAGAAAATCGCCCGATTCCCCAGGCCCATCGAGGTCCTCTGCCTTTAACCCCAGCATACCTGAGGCAAGAGCGGCCTTGAGTGCACCGATATTGCCGGGTCTTGCTATCGCATTAAGGAGCCTTTCCATTTCAGAGGCCTCATCGGTGGCAAAAACGCTCCCCGTCTGATTCAAGACGGCCGGGACGCCGAGCCGCGAAAGGGCCGCCTTGATCATATCCGCCTCAAAGTTTTTCCTTACCAGTACGGCTATATCATTCTCAACCAGAGGGCGACCGCCTATGAATGCCTTTCCCCGCCTTCCGAGCAAAATCAGTCGTGCTATCTCGGAGGAAACCGAGCTGACAATGATTTTTGATGCATCCGCCTTGTTGAGGTAGTCACCGGAAGCGTTTTCCCCCTCCCTTTCGAGATACCAGATGCTGAAAGGCTCAGGGCTCATCCCGTCAATTATAAGTTCATCTTGCTTTTTTCCCTTTGCCGCCTGCGCGGCTCTAAAGGGTATCTCATCAAATACAAAGGGCCTCTCGCAGAGACCGAATAACGCGTTTACCGCCTTTATAAGCAATGGATGGGAACGCCAGTTTTCCGTCAGGGTGCTCTTGGCCGTCAAGTCGCGGGAGGCCCTCATATAGGTAAATATATCGGCCCCGCGGAATCCGTAGATTGCCTGTTTTGGATCTCCGATCAAAAAAAGTGCCCTGTCATCCCGTGAAAAGACCTTTTTAAATATCTCATACTGGACAGGATCGGTATCCTGGAATTCATCAATGAGCGCAGCCTTGAACCTTCCTGCTACAGCCCCTGCGAGTCTCTCCCCCCCCTCTCCCTGGAGTGCCCTTTGGAGCCCGGTGAGGAGATCATCGAAATAGGCGATGTTTCCGGCGGCCTTCCTTTTTAAAAGCTCACCTCCCGCATATTCAAAAAAGCTCCTCTGCAGGGCCATGACGGAGTCCTCAAATGCCCTTTCAAGGCTGGTCTTAAGCTCCATTAATTCGTCCCATAAATTAAAAAAAGCGTGACCGGGAGGTGAGAAACCCTTCCTGGTTGATGACCTGATATAGTCCAGGCCGAATTTATGCGCCGAGGGAAAAAGGCTTATCCCAAGAAGCTCTCCGCTTAGGAACCGATCCATGTCCCTGATCAGGCCTTCCATTTTGCCCGCAGGATAGCTTCTCCTGTTGAGGCCCTCAAAGCCTGAAAGCAAAGCTGAAACTTCATCCCGGCAATCCTTCCAGAAAGAAGCGGCCTTATTGAAGGCTTCATGAAATAGCCTCTCCAGATCCTTTGTATCCGGTTTATCGCAGGCCGGAACAACAACTGCCACGGGAAGGTTGCAGAATGATCGGTAAAATGAACTGAGCCCCTCTATGCCGATCCGGCCGCGGGCATAGGACAGAAACAGGAGGGATTCCTCCGACAGATGGATACGCCAGAAGTCCCTTATGACCTCCATTACAAGCTCATCTTGATCGGTAACCATTCTGGTATCAAAGAGAGTTCCGCTCTCAAAGGGGTTTTCTCTGAGTATCCGCCCACAGAATCCGTGTATGGTGTGGATGGAGGCCTCATCGAAGCCCTGAAGCGCGCTTCTAAGCCTCATTGAGGCCTCTTTCCTGTTGGCAACCCCTTCGGCCAGCCCCTCTATGACCTTATCGGAAATCCTTTCCCCGGAAAGAAAACTCAGGCAATCCCTTATCTTAGCGCGAACCCTGTCCCTGAGTTCGGCGGTTGCAGCGTTTGTGAATGTGACAACAAGAATATCTCCCGGAGAGAGCCTTCCTTCAAGGATAAGCCTCAGGAAAAGGCCCGCTATCGCATAGGTCTTTCCGGTTCCCGCGCTTGCCTCAATGAGATGAGTGCCGGTAAGGGGGGTGGAAAGTATGTCGAACTCGCGCATGCCCCGGTGCCTCACGCTGACCGCCCGGATATCAAAGGAGCAAATATCTTCAAGGATAGCCTCTGAAACTCCGCGTCAAGAGGAATGTCTTTTCCGAAACAAAGCCTGATGTAAGGATCATCCTTCTCCCTTGATTTACCGTACTGACTTTCCCAGGCGGCCACGGCACCTTTGAGCGCCTTTTCCGGAGAAGCCCCTTTGGAGGCAACATCAGACGCATATTGCCAAGAGGTCTCGGGAAAAAATCTCAAGGGAGCCTTTAGTCCTTCCTTATAAAGCTCAACCAATTCGGAGAAAATATCCAAGGCTGCTTCAGGCGCCCTGATTTCCATCAGTTCAGGACCCTTGCCCCATCCGGCCAGGACACCCGCGATGGGCCCGCGCTCAGGTTGGCAGCAGGAAAGTAGAAGAAGCTCCACCCAGAGTCTGATTCTGTCTCTACCCCCTACGGCCGCATTCCGGCATCTTATTATTCTTGATCCATAGATGCCCCGTACCGTACCTGATATCGTTAGCCCTGATAGCTCCAGGCTGATGGTCGCAACCGACTCGTCACCTGGACTGATGAAATCTTCTATAGTGCCGGCAAGATCACGCGATCTGCCTGCAAGCGAAAAATACTCCAGCCTCCCCATGGTGCCGTGCGGAAGCTCTCCGGTCGCCTTCTTGACAGGGAAAATAGAATCGAGGTCTTGACGTTCCATCTCCTTTTCAAGCAGCTCCTGCGCCATTTTGTATCTTTCAAGCCCGGCAAGCTCAAACGGCTCTTCGTCGTCTATGGCCGCATCAGCCCCTTCGAGATTGACTCCGAGCCGTCTTTTGAGAAGAAACTTACAGGGATTGACAAAAAATGAAGACAAGGATTCGATGCCTATGGATGCGTACCTTTCCTCCTGTCCGTTAAGGGGTCTGGAGATGAAAGGAGTCTCACCGCCTGATTGACGGCACAGGGCCTTGGCCGCTTCCAAATCGGCCCTTGAGTAACTGAAAAGAGGCCCCCCTTCAAAATAGGCCGGGCTGAATGCCTGCAACCTGTGGCGTATCACAACCTTTTCAAGGATTTTTTTCCCTTCCTCAGGCACAAAGGCCCTCTCTATGTAATCCATAAGGTCGCTAACAAGGACGGAGGGGGGAATAGTGCTGTTATCCTTTATATCCTGCCCTACATAGCTGATGCAGAAGGTATCCCTTGCTGAAAGAAGGGACTCAAGGAAAAGGTATCTATCGTCTTTGCGCCGCGAACGATCGCATCTTTTCGGGCTTGAAGCAATTAGATCAAAGTCCGCTGAAGATGAGCGCCCCGGGAAGCTATCGCCGTTCAGGCCCACCAGGCATATTACCCGCCTGGGGACGCTCCTCATGGGCACCATGGCGCAGAAGGTTATTCCGCCATCCATAAATCCCTGGCCCAGGGCTTCTCCTTGAAGGGTATTTTTCAAATGCTCCTTTATTACCGGAAGCTCCAGAAGGCCATCAAAGCCCGCGTGCTCCTCCACCAATATGAAGCCTGATACGACATCTTTAAGTTTTCTGAGAGACCCTCCGTCTCCATCCGGAAAAAAAGCATCCAGAACGGCCCCCAGAATAGCGGACCACTCCCCGGCTCTGTGGGGAAGCCCCAGTTCTTTTTCCAGAAAGCCCAGTTTTTCAATTAGATCAATAAGGCTGCCCAGTATCTGAGAGTCTTTTCCCTCAATATTATCATAGGGAGCCACTGCCTTGAAGATCGCTTCGCCGAAGCCCGGCATGGCATACCCAAGAAGGAGTCTCTCCAGGCCGCTCCTCCATGTGTTTGCCTTTCCTGGAGGGAGCCCCATGGCTGCTTTCGAAGCCTCGTCCAAACCCCACCTTATGCCGGAGCCCCTGATAAGGGCCTCCAAGATACCGAGTCCTTTCTCATCCACCTGAAATCTGCGGGCAACAAGGGGGGATCTCATGATCTCCATTACCCTCGATGCCGAAAAGCGTCCCACTGGGAGATTTAGTATCGCCATGAAGGTGTCCACCGCAAGCCGGTCATGAGCGGAACTTCTGTCGGCAACCCTGTAGGGGATCTTCCTCGGGTCTCCCTCAGGAGAATCGAATACTGCGTTTATGAAAGGCGCGTAAGTCTCGATATCAGGCGTCATTACAAGGACGTCTCCGGGATTAATTCCACGGTCTTTTTCAAACATATCAAGAAGGATATCCTGCAGTACCTCCATCTCACGCACGGGGCTGTGGCAGGAATTTATCCTTATGGAAAGATCGGCAGCGGGAACCGTTATTTTAGCGCAGGAGCCTTCTCCTCTTTCTTTCAAGTTCAGGATATCTGATTGGAGGCGGGAAAGCATGCTTGCGCCTTCCGGTTCTTCAAAGAGTTCCGTTTCCTCCACAAGAGGCAGTTCCATGAGGGCGTCGATGAACTCCCTGCCTGCCTCCCCAGTTGAAGCGAGGATACTGTTTTCCCCCCCTATATGAAGATCGGGGTCTCCCTCTCCCTCCTTTAGCGATGCCCTTCCGACGATTTGTGCGGCCTTTCGGTGCGAAACGATGTCCCCCCAGTATTCGCGGCATGGAGACATGAGAAAGAGGTTTATCGTCGTCTTTGCGGAAGCTGCATAGAGTATGTTTAAATACAGGGGAGGCATGGTGCTTATGCCGAAGAGTGATATCCTGTGGGGAAAATTGACAGGGCGATCTTCCGACATTGCGTCAATGAAGCGAACTGCCAGAGAGGCCCTGTGAGGCCTCCCTCCTGCGTCTTTGCCTAGTTTCCTCCATAAAACGGCCTGCCAGTGATCTTCCTTCCCCTGATCCCAGGAAAGAACCATCTCAGCCCTGAAAACCATATACTGGTCGAAGGCCGCGCTGATCCTGCGGCTTAACTGATAGAAACGAAGAGATGAGCATTCTCCGTGTAGATATTTCCGCAATGAAGAAAAGGCAGGATCATCAAGGAGACCCGGAATAAGCCTCATTATCCGCCAGGTCATCGTCTCCGGATTATAGGGGTCATCAACCGATGCTTCAGGGATTACGGCATCAAGAAGAGAATCAACAAGGGCCCTGGGAAACGGAAATCGGAAATTGGCGCAGATCCCCATCCGGCCTGCAAGCTCCATTGACAGCCACTTTTCCATACCCTGGCTCTGAACAACGACAACCTCAGGATCAAGAGGAGACAAAAGCGGCTCCTTAAGCTCCCAGGCAAGGCCTTCAACAAGTCTTTCCATCCTGTTGCTTGTAAAAACCCTAAACCCCGCCACAATAACCTCCTAACCGATTACAAAGTTTTACAGAAGCATCGATAAGCCGCAATAAAAAACTCTTCTCTTTCGCGAAAGAATTTTATACTGTTATTTACCGTGAAAATACACCCCCCACCCCAACCCTCCCCCGCGCAGGGGGGAGGGAAATCCTTGGCCTCGTAAAGTGTAGAGCCGGGGGAGGATTTTCATTTGCGGGGGCGACAAAATTCTTTTGTCATGAGCGTTTGGCCGTTCAGGTATATAGACTGAAGGCTCCTAGACTGTAGAGATGCCGAAAGATGTCATAAACAGCGGCTGACAGCCTACAGCCTGACAACGCATACAGATAATATGTTATAATCGAAAATAGAGTTCAACTAAAGCTCTTCATTACAGGCCAAGATATTATGGTTCACTGGATAATCGGCTTTCTGTTTATTGTTTCCGGCCTCCTTTCTTCAATAATGAACATGGCCCCCGAGTCCTTTGCCGACAACGGTGCGGAAACTGTTCCTGAACTTACCCTTGCTGAAGCCGCAATGGGAGAAGGCTTAAAGGATGGATTGCTGCAAAACCAGGCAGTGGCATTTTCAGTAGGCCTGGGGCGTGTGATCTGTTACAGCTCATTTGATCCGGTACCGCAAAGATCTTTCATATACCACAACTGGTATTACAGAGATAGGCTCAGCACCAGGACAAGGCTTGTTCTGATGCCTCCCCGCTGGAACACCTATAGTTACATCCAGCTAAGGGAGGCCGACAAGGGGCCCTGGCGCGTGGAGATAACAACCGAAGAGGGAAGACTCCTTAGGGTTTTGCGCTTCAGCATAACAGACTGAGACATGATCGCGGCGACTGCAAGCTTCTTTTCAGCCATGCGCTGGCAGGATGTGATAGATATCCTGATAAACAGCTATATCCTTTTCAGGTTTTACGTCCTTTTCCGGGGGACCAATGTACTAAGGGTCCTTGTGGCCATAGGGTTCCTCTGGTTTTTTCAAAGGATAGCCACCTCCCTGGGCCTGGTGGTGACAAGCTGGGCCATCCAGGGCATAACCGCTTTTGCGGCATTGATTATTATTGTCGTATTCCGCAATGAGATACGCTCCGTGCTCCAGGCCAAGAATATCAAAAATATCGTCTGGGGTCTTCCCATCACCTCCGTAAGCGCGCCGGTTTCAATTATCGCAGACAGCGTCTTTGATCTCGCCAGATCACACACGGGAGGTCTGTTGGTCTTCCCCGGCAAGGAAGATCTGGGTGAGATGGTCCATAGCGGAATCCAATGGGACGGCAAGATAAGCAAAGAAATGCTGATGAGCATATTCTGGAGGGATAACCCGGTCCACGACGGAGCAGCCATAATCTCGGGGGACAGGGTTTCCGAAGTGGGAGCTATTCTTCCGCTTTCCCACAGAAACGACCTGCCCTCCTACTACGGCACCAGGCACCGCGCGGCAGCCGGTCTGGCAGAGGCGACGGACGCCCTTATTGTCGTGGTTTCTGAAGAAAGGGGAAACGTCGCATTGGCTAAAGGACAGCGCTTCTCGGTTGTAAAGAACAGAGAAGAGCTTTCTCAGGAAATCGAAAGCCACCTCGGCATCGCCTCCAGGCAGAACGCCTTTCTCAGGAGGAGGATACTGGAACTTGGAGCCGCGGCAGCAGTATCACTGCTTTTCATAGGAGGCGTGTGGTTCAGCTTCACCAGGGGCCTTGACACACTTGTAAGCCTGGAAATACCGGTGGAATACATGAACAGGGATCAAAATCTTGAGATAATTGACACAACCGCCAATGCCGTCAGGCTTAACCTGAGCGGATCAGGCACACTCATCAAGTCCATAAAGCCCGACCAGGTGAGGGTACGCATTGACCTTGGAAAGGCGGTCATAGGACACAACACCTTTTCGATCACGCAGGAAAACGTGTCCTTGCCCCCGGGTGTCTTTCTCAGGAAGGTTGATCCTCCCAATCTAGACGTAACCATGGACAACCCGGTCAAAAAAGAACTGCCCGTGCAGGTGGACTGGGTAGGCAAGATGCCTGAAAACCTCATACTGGCCTCTGCCCGGCTTGATCCGGAAAAGATTCAGGTAGTCGGCGGCAGTAAGCTGCTTGAAAACATAGTGACGATCTATACCGAGAAGGTTTCCCTGGAGAACATTACAAAGTCGGGGAAGATAACAGTAAAGCCCGTACTTTACCCTGCTTCCATCATGATAGCACCTGGTTCAAGGGAAAGGATTATCGTGGAGATGGAGGTGAGGAGCGTCGCCCCAAGCGTGAAATGACGGCATGGGGCTTTACCGTCTCCTGGGGCGGCCGGCCTGTTTGTGCGAAGCCTTCAGTATCAACTCAAGGACGGATTCCATGCCAAGCCCCGCCTCTTTTGCAGAAGCAATGAAGCCCGCGTCGGGAGAAAGACAGGGATTGGTGTTTATCTCAAGAATCCACGGCCTCATATCCCTGTCCACCCTGAAGTCAACCCTGGCGTAACCGCGCAATCCGAATATGCGCCAGCACCTTAGGGCCATTGACCTGAGCTTTCTGAGCAAGGCCCTGTCATCCGGGGGGAAATCAAATGATCTTGGGGTGTTTGAATACTCAAATGATCCCTCCTCCCACTTGGCCCGGTACCCTACCATCCTGGCTTTTGTGTCCGGATAATTTTTGAAGATAATCTCTGCGGGCGGAAGAACCCTCGGCCCTGAATCAGATTCGAGTATGGAAAGATTAAACTCCCTTCCCTCAATAAATTGCTCAGCAAAACCCTCACCTCCGAGGGTGTCGCTGCGCGACCTGAGTTCAGCCGCAATAGCGGACGGATCAATACCGGCAACTATTGAGTCCTCATCAAGGCCCACTGAGGCATGCTCCCAGACGGACTTGAGGATGAAGCGGCATTTCCCGTCAGGCCCAATCCCTTTTTCAAGATCATCAAGCGTAAACCACTCAGGGGTCGCGATCCTATTCCAGCGAACAATCTTTTTTGCCAGGATCTTGTTTGAGGTCAGATATACCGCATCCGCCGGGCAGCCAGTGTAAGGCATCCCTAGAGACTCAAGAACCAGCGGCACAAAAGAGATAAACCTGCCTTTCGAACGTATGGTTTCTACAAGATTAAAAACCATCACAGGGCTTTTGCCGGAAAAACCCTCCAGGAGCTTACCCAGGTCTGCGCTCACAGGCATCTCATCGCATAGATACCCGAGGCTGGTGAGGCCCTCCCTGACCACCTCCGCCTGTTTGAGCGTATCTCCCTGGTCGGGAGACATGGAATCTCCTGCCGCAGAATCGTAGAGGATTATGATATTCTTGCAGGAGATCACTTTTCCTTGAAACCCGGCCTGCCTTTTGCCGAAGTCATTATTTCAGAGATAAGTTCATGGTAGCCCATACCCGCAAGCTTGCACAATATGGGAAGATCGGAGTGTTCGGGGTGCAGCCCGGCCAGGGGATTAACCTCCATGAAGTTCGGCATCCCCCATTCATCGGAGCGAAGATCAACACGGCCTGCGTCCCTGCATCCAAGCCCTCTCCATGCCGCCAGTGCCACCCGGCCCGCCTTTACCCCCATTTCATCACCTGCCAGGCAATATGTCACAAGTTCTTCGCAATCCTCCTTGTTGCGGTAGGAATAGACGTCGGCATCGGCTTTTTCCCTGAGGATCACCTCCATTACGGCCGCAACCCTTGCCTCTGCACCCGTCCCTATTATTCCTGCAGTGAATTCCCGGCCCGGAAGAAACCTTTCAACAAGCACAGGCTGCTTGAATTCTTCAAGGAGTTCCGAACAGACGCTGAAAAGTTCCTCCCTCCCTCCTATCCTGGACCTTGCTGTAATTCCCTTCCCCGTCCCCTCTGCAAGGGGCTTTGCGAACAGAGGAAAAGTAAGGCCGCATCGGGCAATATCATCATGGTTTGTAATGACATCAAAGTCGGGCGTGGGTATCCCGAGGTCCCGCACCACCCGTTTTGTTATCGCCTTATGAAGTGTAAGTGAGAGCACAAGAGGATCCGAGAAGGTATAGGGAATTCCGTAGGCATCCAGCAGTGCCGGAACCTGTGCCTCCCTGCCGTATCCTCTCAGGCCCTCCGCGATATTAAAAACAATATCCCACCTTTTGCCCTGTGACAGAAGACCTGTGAGCGCATAGATATTACCTATGCGCTCTGTCTGAAAACCCAAGTCCCTCAAGACCCCATCAATGGCATCCACCGTATCGGCCCGGTCAAACTCAGCCGTCTCCACTTCGCTCATTCCCATGGCGAGGTAGTCATCCCGCAGGTCATAGGTAATACCTACATTCATGCTCCCCCCTTGAGAAGATTTCAACGGTTTGATCCGCGGCTCGGACATCAGGGTATCTGAAGGTCCTGCCCTGATAGTTACCAAGTAACAGATCACTGCCTTCCCTGCCAAGGACGCTCTCCGGGATAAGGGGAATCTTTCCGCCTCCCCCGGGGGCGTCTATAACATAAGTGGGGACGGCATAGCCCGAGGTATATCCCCTTAGTCCTCTGATTATCTCAAGCCCCTTTGACACAGGCGTCCTGAAGTGCGATGAGCCGACTATGGGATCGCACTGATACAGGTAATAGGGTTTTACCCTCACCTTCAGAAGTCCGTGCATCAGGCGCTTCATGGTATCAACCCGGTCGTTTATACCGGAGAGAAGAACTGTCTGGCTTCCCAGCGGTATCCCCGCGTCAGCAAGCCTCTCGCAGGCCTGTGCTGTTTCAGGCGTCAACTCATCCGGATGGGTGAAATGGATACTCACCCATAGCGGATGATAACGCTTCAGCATCCTCACAAGCCCCGGAGTTATCCTCTGGGGAAGAACTACAGGGGCCTTGGTGCCGATCCTAAGGAACTCCACGTGGCGGATTCTTCTGAGCCTCGACAGAAGCCATTCGAGCCTCTCATTTGAGAGGGTCAGCGGATCGCCGCCTGAAAGCAGAACATCCCTAACCTTTGGATTCGATTCTATGTATGCGATCGCTTTTTCCCATTGGGTCGGATTTATATGCTTGCTTTTCCCATCCCCCACCATCCTTGACCGTGTGCAGTAACGGCAGTAACTTGAGCAAAAATCCGTCACAAGAAAAAGCACCCTGTCCGGGTACCTGTGAACGAGCCCCGGCACAGGGCTGTCGTGCTCCTCTCCAAGCGGATCGGCCGATTCCCCCTCAGAAACTGCAAACTCCTCCCTGACGGGTATCACCGCGCGCCTGAGCGGCTGCAGAGGATCAGTCCTGTCCAAGAGGCTCGCATAATAGGGAGTAGTAGCCATTGGAAGCTGCTGGCCGAAGTTTCCTATGGCCTCTTCCTCGTCCCTGGAGAGCTGCAGCATGGTAGAGACCATCGCCCTGCTCATTATGCGATGACGCAGTTGCCACTGCCAGTCATTCCAGTTGGCAAGGGTCGCCTCAGGAAAAAATTTCTTCCTGAACGCGTTACTCCTTGCACTCACCCGGAAGGCTGAGTGAACGTCAATCTTTCTTATTGGAACAACATTCTTCTTTTTCGGGGGGCATGGGCTTTGCCTTGGGCAGACGTATTCTGCGGGCAAAGCATCCCTTATCCAGGGAGTGCCTTGACTTGGGGGCTTGGTTTCATCTGAGGCAAGCATATCGGTTTCCATTGTCGGCTCTATTCCTCCTTCATTTCTTATAAGTTTAATCCTTCGTTGTGCCCTACCCGGGCATGACCGTTAAGATTAAAAAAACTCATCTGCTCACAGCCCGCCGATCGGGCGGAGACATCTATTAGCACTTTCTTTTCAACCAAGAAACAATAATTTTTTGTCCAATGAACTTACCATGGGCCGGCCGTTTCTCAGCCGTCCCTCAACACATATTCCTCTATTGTTATGGCCCTGCCTTTTTCCGTGTCTCTCACAAACCCGCTCACCTCCACGTGCCTGCGCATTAGAGGATAAAGCTCTAGACCCTTTTTGTCGCTTCTTATCAGATACTCCTCCTCTTCATTAGTGGAGATGGCAATCCTGACAGGCTTACCTTTCTTGTCCCATTTTACGGGTACTATTATGCCCGTAACTCTTATGGCTGAATCCTTCTTCTTGCTCGCTCCAGGCATATCGCCTTGCCTTTCCATATGTGGGGCCCTCAGGCCCTAATGGGCATTCCGGTAAGCATTCATCATGCCAAAAGCCACGCCCTTCATTTAGTTAGTGTCCATCCGGAAATGAGATAGTTTCGTCGAGTTCAAGGCGGGCGATAATTTTAACCACAGGAATACATTGACGTATTTCGAGGATTAAAATTTGAACCCAACGCCGAAATCGGTGAAAATAG
>Ga0210044_10000680_pt1 | contig 51553 bp, 53 predicted proteins | sample CryGey13umfilter_2_FD_183959 | JGI IMG/M metagenome (GOLD analysis project Ga0210044, IMG submission 183959) | Groundwater microbial communities from aquifer in Utah, USA - Crystal Geyser 4/9/14 3 um filter (SPAdes) (version 2) | ecosystem: Environmental > Aquatic > Deep subsurface >...
AGATCGGACTCTATTATTACGGATCACGTTACTACAATCCCGAGGTAACGAAGTTCATGTCACGAGATCCCGCCGTGTATGATGAGAGATTCCTTGAGATGCTCAGAGATCCGCAGTCTTTCAACACATACGCGTATGTGCGGAACAATCCGATCAAGTATATTGATCCGAGTGGGGAGTATGTTGTGGAGACAGGAGAGATCGAAGATGGAGACAGTAAGAACAGTATAACTACTGCGGTGAATGATGCTCTGGGCATCGCTACTACGTGGGATGAGATCGCTACGGTCAGTTTTTTCCAAGATAATTTCGGAACTACGGATCCGTCTGAACTGGTCGGGGAAGAAACATGGGTTGGTACAAACGATGTTATTGATATCACATACTCTTTGGATTATCTGAATTATTACTTCTCTCAAGTAGCGGAAGATACTGGAGATAGTGCATTGTCATTAGCATGGAATTATTGGCCCGGTCATATATGGGACCTTAAGAATTCTCAAGACCCAATTTTTGGCACACCCAACGGTGGAAGGCAGTATTGGGCGTATATTTATCATCATAACCTGATTAGATTCGATTCTCCCGGTAATATAAATTTCGGCTATGTATGGAATGCCACTGGTCATCAACTTGATTCAGCTCTATGGGGCGCAAATATTGTGCAAAAAGGGTTTGCAGATGATCCTTATGATCAAGCTATGATAAAATGGGGGTACAAGCTTTATAATGATTAAATTTTTATGACTAAGAATAAAAGAACCATAGTTGCCTTGAGCTTATCTTTATTACTTTTTATTTTTTTTATACTCTTGAATTATGCTTTGTATCCGCGAGAATACAGGGGACAATTAGACTTTGAAAATGGTGCTCTTGTTGAAGTGGTTTATGATCTCAGGGAAGGCATTTATTTTTTTATTGAGAGTAAATGGTTACTGCCAAATACATGCTTATATTGGACAAGAGGAGGTCCTAATTTCTCGTGGGGGAAGTACGATGACGAAACGTTCTATATTTACGATTCATCAACACAACCTACCTACGTAGACCTGACTAACACATTCAATGGTGGTCGATGTACTTGCAATAATGACCATGGTGTCGAATATAGGTATTGTCGGGCAGTCTTCTTCTAATTCTGAAACGCAAAGTTGATCGGACTGCTAGAGTATTGGCTGAACCAACCTTCTTTTGTCCAGAAATAAGTTTCACCCCTTGTCTCGGTATATCCGGTAACGGTGATGTAGCTGCTGTTGCTTGAGATCGGGACATCCGTTTTGATCTGGTATTCGAGATAGGTGATCGGCATATCCGCTCCGTCCGTTGCGGACTGAACAAAGGTCAGCTCCAAAACAGGATACTCCATCGGGTCTGTGGCGTCCTGGAGAGTCGTCTCAATAGTGTCGTTTGGAGGATCCGGGGCTGAATAGTCATATAAACTCAGTACTGTATAATGGCCTGATGTTTTCGCATAATTGAGTCGCGTTGTATGGATTTGAGAATCGTCTTCTAGTCTATAATAAATTCCCATGGCATTTTTGATTGTAACTTCTCGTCCCTCCACATAATCACTTCCGTCCACTCTCTCTCCTGTGATCTGCCAGGAAACAATGACGGGGTTGTTCTCAAAAGTACATGCACCCGGACCATATACTACAGTCGTATCCGTTCCGTCCGAGCACAGAATATTCTCGCCGTTCGCCGTGCGGATGCGGACTTCGAGGAGGCTGCCGTCGAAGGTTGTATCACCTTGAGCGTATAGTGGGATGCTTACGGTGTTGCCGTAGTAGAGTCTGTTCCAGTTGCAGGCGTCGTCTTCATCCATTCCGGCGGTACATGGGATTTGAAAAGTGATGTTAATGACGAGATTTTCGGCGAGAACCGAAGTGGCAGAAATTACTATGCTTATATTTACCATGGCAAATATATACGTTACGATGCCCCTGGTAATATACATTTCGGATATGTTTGGAACGCAGCCGGTCATGATTTAAATTCCGCGTTGTGGGGTGGCAGTTTCGAACAACTTGGTGGTGCCGACGACTTCTACGATCAAAAAATGGTTATTGATGGTTATATAAAATATAACTATGATACCTACGATAATTAACGATCAAATGTTAAAGAAAATATCCAACAAACCTATAGCTAGTTTTATTACTATATATCTGCTGCTTTTATTGTGTGGCGTCAATTATTTCTATATCGGATTTGGATTATGGAATTACCAACTTGATTTTGTCGGTATCGTAATTCTGGTTTTCCTGGCAGCGTGGATGTTCATTGTCTCTATCAAGCATGTCAAAGAAATGGAACTACTATCTGTATTTTCCATGGTATTTTCTGTTTTATTGATTCTTATGTTACTTGTTTACGGATTTTTATACCACTCGCAGTTGTACCATGTAGAGACTATTGAAATGACGGATAATGTTGTCGTCGAAGTCTATGTTAATAATATAACTGATCGATATACGCTACTTGCGAGAGATAGATTTTTTCTTATGTTTGGGTTCAGCAAAGGAATATATTCTTTCGTAAGAGGTCCTCAGTATCGTGATATCCCTTTGGCTGAAAAATATAATGATGAAACATTGATTGTTTACGAAACGCCATCCGGTATGTTTTTTGATATAGCTGATATATCTTCGAATAGTCCATGTCTCATCCCTTCCGACTCCGGAGAAGATTATGATTTTTGTAAGTTTGACGAAGTCGTCATGTTGCCGTTTGAATTTGGCAGATTTATCGTTGTCGGATATTAGGAAGGTTTCTTCCAAGAGGCTCCTGTATAATGATTAAATTTTTATGACTAAGAATAAAAGAACCATAGTTGCTTTGAGCTTTGAAGAATCAATCACCAAAGAATGCCTAAAGGATAGGAGTTGCTACGAAGAGACTACGGGAAAACTCCTTAATTCCGAGACACAAAATTGATCGGGCTACTACTCCATCTCTCCTTCCAAGAGCCACTCGCGCGCTTTTGTGATTTTTACATTTACCAGTTCTCCGCGCCATTCCTTGCCGCCGTCGAAGTCTTTTATATGTACTTCTTTGTATTCGCGGCTTCTTCCCATCAGATCGCCTTCGCTTTGTTTTTCTATAAGGACTTCCAGTTTTCTTCCGACATACTTCTTGTTGTTTGCTGTCGAAGTTTTCCTAAGCAGGTCGTTGAGTTTGTGCCATCTTTCCGCCTTTGTCTCGTATGGTACGTCGTCAGCAAGCTTCTTGTCCGCGAATGTGCCTTTGCGCGTTGAATATCTTGATATGTAAGCCATATCGAAGCTGATTTTTTCGAACATGTCGTATGTTTCCTGGAATTCTTCCTGCGTTTCTCCGCAAAATCCTACGATTATGTCTGTTGAAATTGCGCACTTCGGTACTTTCGTGCGGATTTCATCAATCATCTTTTCGTATGCTTCTTTTGTGTATGGTCTGTTCATCCTGCGCAAGACTGAGTTGGAACCGGATTGCACAGGCAGGTGGATATACGGACAGGCTGTCACCAGGCTGGCAATGGTGTCTATCAGCTCTTTGGAGAAATCCGCTGGATGAGGAGACGTGAAACGCAATCTGCTTAATCCTTTCGTGCTTAATTTGTCTACCTCGCGTAGCAATTTTGCAAAATTCACCCCTTTGAACTGTCCGCTTTCTTTGTCGGCATGGCTAATCCCGTACGAGTCTACCGTTTGCCCTAGAAGAGTGATTTCTTTTGCGCCGTTTTCTACAAGCTTTTCGCATTCTGCCAGTATGTCAGCCATAGGTCTGCTTTTTTCGCGTCCGCGTGAATATGGAACTATGCAGTAAGTACAGAATTTGTCGCATCCTGTCATTATCGGTACGAAAACTTGATACTTATTTGATACTTTTGGATTTATTTCGAAATATTTCTCTAAGCTTCCACCTGCATCTTCTATCGCCCACTTAGGATTGAGGATAGTTAATGCTTCGCCCAGCTCCCCCATGTTCTCGGGGCGGAAAGCGACGTCCAGTTTTTTGATTTTCTTCACTATTTGGTCCTCTTTGCCACTCTTCACCATGCAGCCTGTAAGAGCTACTATTTGGTCGTCTTTTGTATTGCGTATATCGCCGTAAACTTTGTTCTCCGCTTTCTGTTTGACGCTGCAGGAATTGAACACAACCAAATCGGCATCTTGCTGCGTCTCGGTTTCGGCAAAACCGTAGCTTTCAAGCAAAGTCTTAAGCCTTTCGCTGTCAGAGTAGTTCATCTGACATCCGTAAGTTTTTATAAAGTATTTCATGGCTTTAGATCCTGTGCAGTCTGAAAATTTTGGCTGCAATAATATATGGGAACTGCGTTATTTTGTCATTGTACTCTGCTGCGTACTCTTCGAATTTTTTAGTGCTTTCATCTATAAAGACCTGCAAGTCTTTGCGTAAGTCTTTTTCCGCCTCAAGAAATCCTGTGTCGCGTTTTATATCCTCATGTTCCCGAGCAACAGCGATCATAGCCGCAATTGCATTCCCAAGCTGTTCTTCGAGCTCGATTCTTGTGGTTTTATCTATTTCAAATTGCATAAGTTCCGCCCTCTTATCTTTGAGAGCTTTCCATCTAGAGTCATCTATACGCGCCGTTTCTAGCAGATACGGCACTGTGTCGCGTCTTTGTATCCATATCTTATCAAGCTCATCCCATGCTGCATCTACTTTGGTTTTATAGCTCGACAATACATTGAGCATTGTAAATACAAACAGCACCGCCAAAACTATAATTGTAATCGATATTATTAGTACGTTTGTCATATTTATTTGTTGTTTAGTGCTTTGTTTCTAACTTCGAGCAGTTTTCTGGCTATATCGAACGGATCGTTAATATTCTCGATAAAGAAAACCCTCTTATGAGAGGCTGTGTGTATCTCCAGATTGCCATAATGCAGCAGTGTACTTAATATTCCTTTTTCAATCCCCTTCACGTCCTGTATCTGACCCAAAGTGCTTTCCGATACCGTTCGTTCCATGAATGCCACCTGGTCGAGGTTAATCACTCTCTTATTTGTAACAATGATCAGGTCGAGTTCTTCGTTAAGCCATTTGATGTATATAATCAGAAGTGCATAGAGCAAATACACAAGAAATGCCAGCGTCATTACCGTCCTACTCTGATTGAAAAAATCAGGCCAATATGCGATAAACGCACTAAGCAGCATCATTGCCGGAATTACACACAGCATAAGCGTGACAACCGCTATTTTGATGTCCATTACCCAATGTTTTCTAACCAGGAATTCTATTCTCTCGCCTTCATGTTGCCCTGGAAACTTCATAATCCGTTTGATTGTTACCTGCTAGCATTTTTAGCCTTTGTTGTTGGCGTTCATGTATATAATCCCTCTTCGCATTGTTAATTTTTCTAAAAAACTTTTCCGGATCACCAATCGCATTAATTATCATCGGCTGTATCATGGTTGGCACAACGACGACAAGTTTACCATAATTAAGCAAATTTGGGATTATCCCATGTTGGATTTTTTTAATATCCTGAATTTCATGCAAGTCCACTACGTCTTTATCATCTTTGATGTATATACTCTTCTCTAAAATAATGACCCTAAAGTTCGTTATTACTATAATCCCCAAAAAATAGTTCAGGAAACCGGTGAAAATATGGTGAAGCCATACCGTCATCGCAACAACAGCTGCAATCATCAATTCCCCTATATGAGCTACTTCTTTGAGATAGACCGCCACAAAGATCAGCGCACCGAATACGAGTGTGAAGGCAATGATCTCTATAAACAGATATATCTGAGTTATCCAATGCTTGCGCGTGTAATACACGACCACCTCGCTTCTCTGTTGCCCTTTGAAATGTCTATCTGTGTTGTCGGTAGTCATGCCTCGATAGTTAGGAAAAACAGCCCCATCGTGATCCCGGCCCACGCTACGGTTGTTACTGCATAAAGGACGAGCACGTAACGTATTCTTAAAAAACCCCATAGCTTGCTGTATTGCTCTCGGGGTAACTCATAACGTTTTATATAACGGATCATCAGCCATATTGTAATAGCTGTGAAGATTATTGAGACGATATGTATTCCCGCAAGCCAGAGCATCGCTTGATTGTTTTTAGGTATGCGTTATATGTGATTTTTGCTGAGTTTTCCCAGTTGTATTTCTCTTTCAAATCAACTTTTGGTGTTTGCGGATTTTTCATGAATTGTCTGAGTATCTTTAGTGACTTTTTGTCATCATTGAGTGGCAAGAAAACCGCATAATCTCCGTATAATTCTCTGTGTACAGGGATGTCCGATGTGATGACAGGGGTTCCAACATAAGCTGCTTCCAAGAGTGGCAGATTGAATCCTTCTTTTTCTGAGATGTTAATGAGCGCTTTCGCATTCTTGTAAAGTGCGCTGAGCTCTTCTTCATTCAGGAAGCCTGTCTTTAGTACATTTACGCTACTCTCTTGGCTGCTTTTTTGCAAGTTGTACGAGTCGTATAATTTGCCACTATCCAGCTTGCCTCCGGCAAGAATCAAGGTCAGATTCGGCTCCTTAAGTTGAGACACCAGACTTACGAGTTTTTTTACATTCTTCCTAGCGTCATATCCGCCTACATAGAGGAGGTAGTTGGTGGTAGGTAGTTTGCATTCGGTAGTTGGATTTTTATAACTATCCGAAACCGCTTCGTAGGTTACAGTTATTTTGCTTGGATTTATGCTGAATTGCTTCGCGAAATCATGTTTCGTCGTCTCTGATACCGCTATAAATTGAGGCGCTTTTTTTAGAGCCTTGCCGGTTAACCAAAAATATATCTTAGACCGTATCTTCTTCCTGTAGCGCTTGTCTTGCCACGGGATGATATCGTGAATCGTCGTTACTGATGGCACCGCAAGTCCTCGTATCGGATAAGCAGGGTATGTAAAGTGAACCACGTCGAATTTTTGAGAATTGAAAAAACGCCTAAGTTGGCAGTGTTCCCAAAATCCTTTCTTTGGGCCGCCGAAAAGAAGCCACTTCTTTTCGGGAATAATTTTGACGCATACATTCTGCGGGAAGTCGTGGTCGATTTTTTGTCTAACAACAAGCGTGAAATTGTCGTTTGGATTTATCTCTGCAAGTTTGCGAAAAAGACTTCCTGTATACTGACCTATACCCGCCACCCTCTTCTCCAAAAAGCGTGCGTTAACTCCTATCTCCATAAGACATTAGTATTTTAACGATTTCCTTAGTTGGGCTTTCGTATATCTCCTTGTTCGTAGGTCGTCTTTTGAATGCTGATACTTCTTCAATGGCGGCAACAAGATTTTTAGATGTGAAATTTTCGTTTTTTATTATCTTGTGACGGCGTTGATCCTTTTGCCTGAAATATTTTGCGTTTTGCTCCTGATCGCCTCGTGTATTTTTGCTAGGTAGCGGCACTATCACCGCTGGCAAGCCAAGAGCCTCTATCTCAGCTAAGCTGTTTGCTCCCGCTCTGGATATGACAACATCAGTGATTGCGTATAGATCTGCTAATTGCTCATTCACGTATTCGAATTCGATATAGGACTCCTGTAATTTATCCAACAAGAAATTTGATAAAACTTTTCCCGATTTGCCATGTCCGCATATGTGTATTATCTGGTATCTTGGTATGAGCTGCGTCATAGCTGACCAAAGTGTATTGTTGATTTTTACTGCCCCGAGACTACCGCCCATCGCAAGTATAACAGGTCTGCCGTCATTGAATCCTGTCAGTTCGTACCCTGTTTTTTTGTTCCCGTCTAAAATCCCATCCCTTATCGGAGTGCCTACGTGGAGGACCTTCTTGCGCTTACGTTTGCTGAAAAACTTGCCTGTGTCTTCGTATGATGTGAGTATTTTTTCCGCAAAACTGCCGGTTATTTTTGTTGCCAACCCCGGATTTGCATCCGATTCGTGTATTACGATCTTCTTCCTCAATAGCGCTCCTGCGAGCACTACCGGCACCGCGACATAACCACCTTTTGAAAAAATCACATCAGGTTTGAACTTGTTTATAATTCGCACCGATTGCAAGAAACCAATAGGTATTTTGAAAATATCCACAAGATTCAAGATCGACATATATCTCCTTAATTTCCCGGTGTGTATCGCTTCGAATTTTATATGGTTTGTCCGAACCAATTCGCGATCGATATCGTTTTTCGAACCTATGTACAGGATGTCCGCATTACGCCCCTTGAGCCTATCTGCTATAGCGATGTTGGGTATAATGTGGCCTGCCGTGCCGCCTCCTGTTAGAAGTATACGCATGGTCTGTTGTGTGTTTTGAGATATTTAGGAGCACTCCCATCGCCATCATCGTTGTTACCAGTGACGACCCTCCGTAACTGATAAACGGCAACGTTATGCCTGTGATTGGGAAGAGCGAGATATTTACCAAAATGTTTACAAAAGCTTGCACTACTACCCATGTTGTCATCCCCGCCGCCAACATCATAGCAAATTTATTCGGTGCGTGGTTTGCTATCTGATAACCGCGATATCCTATAACCGTATATGCCAATACAACAACCATAATACGGAAGAATCCAAGCTCTTCCGCTGAGGCTGCAAAAATGAAGTCATCAGATGCCTGAGGCAACCAATATGACTTCTGTATTCCTTGCGTCAGTCCCTTGCCCCATGGGCCTCCACTGCCTATGGCTATCTTTGCTTGTTCCGATTGCCAACAGTAATCTTCGCTGCATGTTTCATCCGGGAACAAGAATGCTTTGAACCTGTTTTGCAAATAGTCAGCTCCTGCAACTGCTATTAGAGAACAAAAACCTGCTATTAGAGCGCCTACCAATATGTGTTTGATCGGAGCTCCGCCCAAGAAATACATGACTGTCGCAATAGATGCCAAGACCAGAGTCGAGCCAAGGTCAGGCTGAGCAACGACAGGCAATATAAGAAGCCCAGCTATCACGCAGAATGCAAAAAACCCGTTCCTCCAGTCATTGAGTCCGTCACGCGTCTGCATCTTCTTATTGATCCATGTCGCCATATACGCTACGAGTCCGAATTTCGCTATCTCGGATGGCTGTATCGAGCTTAGAAATGGCAAATCCACATTGATCCAGCTACGCGCAATCGTGTTGTTTGCAGTGCCAAAAACAAACACAGATATAAGCAGCAGGATGGAGACTATGTAGATACCTGGTGCGATTTTTTGCCAGAATTTATAGTCCGTCCTAAGCACGATCAAGAAGGCTATTATACCAACTATCACCCTGGTAAGATGTTTTTTGAGTATTAAATAGCAATCTACTGCGGCATCACTACAGTTTGGGTATGCAACGTCTGGCGCTGACAGCTGTATAGACTTAGGCACACCAATACTCGTTATCATTACTATTCCAACGACGATTAACACAAAAACTGTTATGAGAAGTATCTGGTCGATTTGGTGGTATCCCTTGCGCATTTATAAGCTGAAAGTGATTTTTGTTTGGCAAAAATTGCCTCCTCATATTAAAGAGCCCTCTGTGAAAGTCAATCAACTACTGCAAAATGAAAGGGAGAAATTTATTGGGGCGTGTTACCCAGATAATTTGGCTTGGTCCAATCCTGTCTGCACTGCAGTCTGTCGGTAGCTTCCTTGTCTGCGTCTATAAGCTCTTGCTGCGGATCAGGTGTGTCGAGCCCTGTAAAGAATGTTGCCGTGCGTAGACCTCCCAGTGCAACTCTATCCAGTAGGCCCAAGACTCCTCTGTTGTTTCTGTAAGAAGGCCTGATATTACCTTTTGCATTCTTCTTAATATCCACGCCGGCCAATGTCAGCATCGGATCACCGATAGTCATAACTGCCGACTTAGCAGTGCCCTTTATAGAGGAATGCCATATTTCTTTGATCGCTTTTTTTGTCTTATCTAGAAATGCTTCGTCGCTGCGCATTACACCGAAAGGTGCCAATACATTCGCTATCGCATTCCTTACTCCCATCATTCCAACTTTCAAAGCTTCGTCCAAAGTGCTTGTTGTCGCTTCCGGAGCCGTAGACATCGTCCCGAGCCCACGCCCAAATCTGTTAAAGCACTTCCCGGCAATAGAAGTCAGCCCAGAAGCAATGTTTCCCATAGGGTTCAGTACTCCTCTTTCATACCATCTGCCTGAAGGAGCACTTTCTTTCCAGATTAGCCTATTTTGTTTGAACATTTTGGGTTTTTGCATCGTGATATCTTTGAATTATACCACTTTTTACCACATCTTTCAAGTGCCTTGCTTTGAGTTTTAAGGTAGAATTGGCGCATATGATGACACCTGATATCAAAAACAAGATGATTGGACTTGGGCTTTTTTTGTCCGTGTTTGCTGTAGATTTAATAATCAAATACCTTGCTACCGATGGCGATTATCAGATTTTTGGAAGTTTTCTTGAGCTTTCGTATCACGAGAATACCGGTATCGCTTTTAGCTTGCCGATACCTATTTGGATCTCTTCTGTTTTGTCGGTTTTACTTCTTGGAGTTGGTTCCTACGCCGCCGGCAGGTATTTGAATTGGAATAAGTTGATGACGCCTGTGATTTTTGGCTTGGTTGCCGGAGGAGCTCTTGGGAATCTCTTTGATCGAGTTATGCATGGTTATGTTATTGACTATATTGCCATCTGGAAATGGCCTGTCTTTAACCTTGCCGATGCTGCGATTTTTGTCGGGGCAGTGTTGCTTGTCATCTTTTATGATAAAATCGCATTAGTAAAAAATAAAAAATAATCTATGGAATCCATTAAATCTGATTTTGGGCCTCGCAAAGTGCCTTTTTTGATCCTTGGTTTGCGTACTTTGGCTGGGCTGGGAGGTGGCATTGTGGGTACTGCAGTCTTACTAGTTGCCGTTTTTTTGGGCGCAAGTGTCCTGTCTTCCATTACAAGTGCCGAAGGTGCTGTGAATCCGCTTGTTATATTCGTCTTCATGGCTGTCGTCTTCTTAAGTAGCTGCCTTTCTAATGTTATCAGCACTTTGCTTATTGGACTTACAGATAGAGATAAATATAAGATGCTTTTTTCTACAATTTATCAGGTTTTCATAGTCAACTTGGTTACACTGATTCTAATGGCACCTGTTTATATTATCGTTTCCGGGTTTAGTGCCGAGATGATGGCTTATGTTGCCGCTTTGCAAATACTTATTACTATTGTTGCCAGCGCACTGATTTTGGAGATTCTGTCAGATGCGAAATATGCTCTTCTCGGGGTATATAGTGTGATTTTTGGCTTGGTTGCTGCCAGCGGTGTCAATTTTATTCTCTACAAAATGGCGGACGAGAATGGGACTATCCTGCTTTTTGCAGCTTTGCCTGTTATCTGGTTTATGCTTGGACTTATGAACGGACTTATAGGTATGGCATATAGGTTTGTATACGATGCTTATGGCGTCGATTTCCTAAGCAAATATATCAAATATGGTATGGATACCGAACCAAGCATTGAGGAAGAAGAGATTACCGAAAAAGACGTCCTCTCTATGAAAAAGGATGTCAAAGGCAGCGACTTCTTTGCGGGAAACGAGCCTAAGCCTAATTAAGCCTCAGTAATAGATTCTTGCATAACCTCTTTTGGAGCTTTTTTCCCCGTCCAGCCTTCGAAACACGCGTATCCTTGGTGCAGTAGCATCTCTTCCCCCGAGATCGTTAGCGCTCCGGCTCGTTTGGCATCTCTAATAAACTTGGTTTCCGATCCTCCGTAAATCACATCAAATGCTATTTGAGCGTACAGAAAAACTTCCTCTTTGACCGGAGACTTCTCAGGGTTCTCCAATCCTACGCACGTACAATTTATGATTATTTCGGCTTCAATAGGGTCTTTTGATGCTTTGAGTCCGAACTTCGTCGCCAGAGATTCGGCATGATCGTATGTCCTGTTAACGACTACCACATCAGCTCCTTGTTTTTTGAGCCCATAACATGCGGCTTTCGCAGCACCACCAGCTCCCACTATCATGACCTTCTTGTCTTTTAATTCCGTTCGCTTAAGAAGAGGCTCTATAATCCCGATCCAATCCGTATTCGTACCGACGAACTTGTCATTCTCCCGAAAAATCGTATTCACAGCTCCTATATCTTTTGCGATGTCGTCAGTTTCCACATAGTCCATCACAGCTTCTTTGTGAGGCATGGATATATTCAGTCCGTAAATATTCTCTTTGTATAGAATTTTCATAAAAGCACCCAAGTCCTCCGGCTTAACGTCAAAAGCTCTATATTCCGCATCAATTCCAAGTGATTTGAATGCGGCATTGTGCATTATCGGCGACAATGAGTGCGAAACCGGATGTGCAACGATACCGTATATATGTGTCATATTCATTTATGGTAGAGACATTCAATGACAGTATCAGCTTCCGCCGAACCGTCCTTTGAAAATCATGTCAATTCGTGAATTTATTTTTTCCCTAAGCTGGCAATACCTTTAAGCGCTTCCAACCCTTCTACCGGGACCATCCAAATGGTTGTATTGGATTGATCCGAAGAAAGATCGTTGATGGACTGAAGAGTCCTCAAATGAAGAGCTCCGGGAGACTGGGCAAGTGTTCTTGCGGCACTGGCCAGATTGTCCGCCGCTTGGACCTCTCCTTCCGCCTTGATAATAACAGCTCTCCTTTCCCTTTCAGCTTCCGCCTCTTTTGCAATTGTGCGCTTCATGTTCTCAGGAAGCAAAATATCTTTAAGCTCCACATTCTCAACCGTAATACCCCATGGATCCGTAAGTTTCTCCACTATATTCCTAATACTTATGGAGACCTCTTCCCTGTTCTGTAGAAGCTTGTCCAAAGTCGTCTCGCCAACTATGTTACGCATCGTCGTCTGAGCAAGCTGACTGGTTGCGTAATAAAAGTTCTCTACTTGTATGATCGCTCTTGATGCGTCGGAGACCTTGTAATAGATAACCGCGTTGATGTGAACCGATATGTTGTCCTTTGTAAGCGCTTCCTGATCCGGCACATCTACCGCTTTGACACGGATATCCACCTTCTGCATCGACTGAAAAATCGGGATCACGATGCGCCAACCCGGCATTTTTGTCCCCGAGTATTTACCGAGAGTGAACATTACGCCTCGTTGGTACTCGTTGATCTGCTTAATTGAGATCACCACAAGAATCATCACGATAACCAGGAAAGGACCAAAGATAAATCCTATGAGGGCTGCAAAGACGTCCATTTGTTTTTTTGGTTAAGTATTAACGCTTTTGAGTTTAGCCTAATACATGCCTCTTTGCCAAGGGAGTCTTTTCTCATTGGAAGATGAGCCTGAATGACCTGGATAGTAACTAAAGTATATCATGATAATGTGGGATGATAATATTGAATAGTTTTCTCTTTGCTTCTTTGAGATCTCTTGCTGCTTGGTTAGGAGTTTTCGCGGTTGCTTGTCTCTCCAGTTCTCCCACTATAACTCCAGGACGGAGATACTGCTTCCAATTATCCAGAGATTTCAGCTTCTGATATGGAGTCATGTACTTCGCTTGTGGATACGTGATCTTTCTCTTCCCATTTGGTAGTACTTCAACTTCAGGGGAAGCGCACGGTCTATGGAAATTGATATATGGCATTAAGTGTTCCCTGTAGAACTGGTTGATGCGCGTTGCAAAGGGCTGAGGGATGTGATGGTGAGTCATATGTTTTCTGATCACCGCGCCATTCTTTGTCTCTGCCAGGCCATTGTCATTGCTATGCCGTGGCCGTGATTTGGTCTGTTTCACATTCCATCGATTGAGAAACTCACGCACAACTTCATTGATATATTCACTACCATTGTCGCTATGGAAATTTATGATAGGAAAAGGGTAGAGCGTAAATGCCTCATCAAGAGCAGGCTCCACGCAAACTTCTTGCAAATTTTCAACCGCCAGCGGCACTTGCCATTGAGTTACCTCATCAACGCTGTTGATGTGGTATACCCCCTTTTTCCCGTTGCAATCACCCTGATGTACGGAATCGGTACGCAAAAATCCAGGCATGCCATTTGGCTGAGGCTTTTTGCGCTCACCGATTGGTACCTGTACAGATTTGGTTTTGTCATAGGTGGTTGAACAATCACGATACCGTCTTTTTCCTCTGAGACGGTACAGATGAGCTACGGATATACCGCTAAGACGTTCATACCGGTTATTCCCCAACTCATATTCAGTTCTCATTATTGAGATGGTGGCTGCTCCGTTGAGACGCTCATGAAGATTATCTGTTTCAGCAAGCAACTCAACATCATTCTGTGTATATTTTGCAGGGAAACAGTATCTTCTGTAGGGAATACAGACTGATATTCCTTCTCTGTATGCCTTTATATGGCGTGCGACCCGAGAGCGTGAGAGATCAGACATTTTCATAATATATACCCTCATTATTTGCTTCTCCGCCCGTTTGAGCGTTACATACTTGAAGCGTATGAGCGTTTTTCTAATCCACTGTGATCGCTCACTTCTCATCAGTGGTCGGAATGTGAATTCTGTAGATCCATCGAGAAATTTCCGAATTCCCCCGAGATTGCCTAATTGTAAATCGTTGAACATGATGACCATGGGGTTAGTTTGCACTATTCAGGTCATTCAGGCTCATCTTGTGTGAGAAAGTGCTTCCCCGTTCAGGCTCATCTTGCATGAGAGAAGACTAAGGGTTGCTTCAAGTCTCTAAAACTGGTATAATTTAATGATTTAAAAACTAAAAACACTCATATGAGCCTTCTACGATTCCTTGTCCCGCTAGCTCAGGCGGCATCTATTACAGATAAAAGCGGTGAAACAGCTTCCCAGAGCGAAGAAGCTGTAACATCTTTCTTGTCCTTCTTATGGGATAGGCTTGATAACTGGGTAGCTGCCGTAGTCGTCGTTGTCTTCTCTGTTTATTTTGCAAAAACGATCAAAAATTTAGTTGTTGATCGGGTTGCAGATAAGATGGGAGATGAACACGAAGAGATGCTCGTCCTGGTCGGTCGTTCTACTTATGCCGCCGTACTTACAGTCGGTATGACAGTAGGTCTTAAGGTTGGAGGAATAGACCTGACTGCCGTTATCGCAGCCGTAGGTTTTGGTATCGGTTTTGCTTTGCAAGACATCATTATGAACTTCATTGCTGGTGTAATTTTGCTTGCTACCAGACAGTTCACTATCGGAGACTTCATTGAGGTTAACGGAACTCTTGGGAAGGTAAAAGAGATCCAAGCTCGTGCTACGATTCTGCAGGCCCTAGATGGAACAAAAATCATAGTACCAAATGCGGACTTATTTAAGAATCAAGTTACAAGCTTTACAACGAACCCCTTTAGACGAGTTGAAATACCAATTGGGGTTGAATATCGAACCGATCTTAAGAAGGCTACGAATGTAATGTTGGCTGTTTTGCACTCTCATGCGAAAATTCTAAAGCAACCTGCTCCTGCAGTTATTCTTGATGAATTTGCCGACAGTTCTATTAATTTCAAAATTAGGTTTTGGGTTGAATCGAAATCCAAATGGATTCAGATCAAATCTGACATTATACAAATGCTCAAATCGGCTTTGGACCAGGCTGGCATCAATATTCCATTCCCAATCAGAACACTTGTTTTTGATCGAGATACAGAGAGTGCTGTCATTCCTACTTACAATATGACGCAAGAAGAGATGAAGCAGCACAAGATTGAACAAATCCAAGCTCAAGAAGACCAGGCTACAACAGATTCTGCAAATACAGCCTTGCAAGCCGAATATGCGCATGGAGACTCTCATACCGAACATGTCGACTTAGAGACTCTTGAAGAGCAACATGCTGCGGCAGAAGCTGCGGCTGTTCAGGAAGCAGAGAACAAGGCGCAGACAGCAGAGGGTATTCAGCAGTCAGTAGTTAGTAGTAGTGAGGGTGAGGCTCAAGGCACAGATAGCAAGACACAGAGAGCAGAGGGTATGCCGCAAGAAGCTGTTACTCTGCCACAGCCTATCCCTACGGAGCCTGCCGCTACTCAGGAAGCGCAGAGCGAGGCTCAAGGCACAGATAACAAGACACAAATAGCAGAGACCAAGGCGCAGACAGCAGAGGGTATTCAGCAGTCAGTAGTTAGTAGTAGTGAGGGTGAGGTGCAAGGCACAGAGAGCAAGACACGGGCAGCAGTCAGTATTTCGCAGGAAGAAGCTGCTACTCTGCCACAACCTATCCCTGTAGAACCAGTTGCTACTACAGATAACAAGACACAGACCACAGAGAGTGGTGAACAGTTGGTAGGAGGTGGTAGTAGTGATGCTACTCCACAGCCACAGTCTACCGAGCCTGAAAAGGTTGATGCCACCGTTACAATCGCTCAAGTAGAGCCTCAGCAGTTGGCTACCGTTCCGGTTGCCGCTACCGAAGATCCTAAGCCGCCAACAAGTGGTGATATAGACGGCTCGGCTTTCTTGTCAGGACAGTAGGGAGTAAAATCTGCTCATGGAAGTTATCACCGAAGACAAGGTTAGAGCTTTGATTCCTGTTAGGGAACCCGCCTCTCACAAAGGCGAAAACGGCAGAGTTCTTTTGATTAGTGGCCACAGTGAGTTTCCAGGTGCTACCGTTCTTGCCGGGATGGGTGCTCTGTATAGTGGAGCTGACTTGGTTCGTATTCATGCTCCCGATGACAATGTGTCTACTATTCGTAGCTACTGCCCGGAATTCATTGTCAGGGGTTTCGGTGGCGATGTTTTTTTAAAAAATCACTTGCCCGAAATTGCCGACTGGATCTCTGAATCCGATGTTATTGTTGTTGGCATGGGGTCTAAACCCGAACCCGAATTTCTAAAAGCTATCACTCAGCTTTTGGCTGCAGACAAGCTGTTTGTTCTTGATTCCAGTGCGATTTTTGCCCTCCAGAATGATGCGTCTAACGTGTTAATTACACCTCATGCAGGTGAGTTCGCTAAGTTCTCTGGAGTGAGGACGAATATACTTCTAAAGGGTCAGGTAGATACTATTACTTCGTATGGCGGCGACACTGCTCATAACAAGACAGGACACGCCGGCATGACTGTGGGTGGGAGTGGAGATGTTCTGGCAGGACTTTGTGGCAGTATGATGTCTCAAGGTCTAAATCCTTTTGATGCTGCGCAAGTGGCCGCATTTACGCTTGGCAAAGCAGGTGAAAAACTTTCCGAGACGAAATGGAACGCGTATAGCGCCTATGACTTGGCCTATGAACTACCTAAAATTTTCGCCCAATTGGTTTCGTAGATCTGTTTTAACAGCTCGTCATCCAAATTCAGACCGCTCAACTCTGTCTCTTCGCCGGTTTCGGCGTCAACGACATGGAAGGTCGTATATGTTTCCTGCTCGAGAAGGTCTCGGTAAGTTTTGTAAGTTTCCGTAAGCCAATCTGCACTCTTGTATTCGTCGTCCTCGGTGACTACTGCGACCGTACCGAATACAAATCTATCCGGATAGCTTTCAAAAAGCGTTCTGAATGAATCTATGTTCTCCGAAATTCTCGCAAGTCCGTCTTTGAGATAATCCGTATATCCAAAACTTATATCAACGTATAAATTCGGGTAAGTATCCAGAAGCGCTGTGAGTTGAGGGAGATTCTTTGATGATAGGCAGAAGTGCGGACATATAACCGTCATGTCAGGGTATAGCGTCATAACGTTCTCGAACTGATCCAAGTAATATCCCGTATTAACGTGCATAATAACAGGGAAACCTTGCTCTTCGGCCGTTCTGTAAACTCCGAGCATCTTCTCATCATCGAGAGGATATTCGTAAAAAAATGCGTGACCGTTGTATAGCTTGATACCATCACCGCCTCGCGACATGCAAGACTCCATCTCGGCAAGCTTGTCAGGATCGGCAGGATCTATCGTGCAAAATGCATAGAATCTGTTGTCGTACTTATTAGCTATCGATAATATTACTTCGTTATTCTTGCCTGGGTTCGTGAACCCTTGCTCTCCGTTGAAGTGCAAAATTTCTTCTGGGCTACCGACCAAAACAGTCCTTGCTACGTTCGTCGCGTCCATGACTTCCAACAGTTTGTCAGCCTGGTAGATAGACTCAATATTCTCATGAGCATTTACTATCATAAAGTCGTTCTCATCGAGATTGTCCATATTGTTATCCCATGGCACTACTGTAAATGTAATAAGCACTGCCAAGATCGCCAGTATGGCCATGCCTGACGCCGGATGACGGAAAAAGTCTATTTTGTTTTTCATGTTACACGAATATATTACCCCCTACATTCAAGATTATATTGCGTTTTTTGCCACATGGCAACCATCTCGCCCATACGCTTTGCATTTACGCTCTTTCGCAGTACAATCCCTTCCGTGTCACAAAAATCTCAAAAAATAGATTTCGCCATAGGAGGTCAAGCCGTCATAGAAGGGGTTATGATGAGGTCTCCTAGTCACTATGCTGTTGCTGTCCGCAAAGAAGATGGCCGAATTAAGGTATGTGACTCCAAGTACATCAGTATTACAAAGCGGTACAAGGTTCTTGGCATCCCTGTCTTGCGAGGACTTGTACATCTGTTTGAGTCCATGTATATCGGCGTTAAGGCTCTCAACATCTCAAATGCTGAGTTCATGGCCGGCGACGCTGATCACTCACCGAAAAAGCATTCAGTTTGGCGCGAATTGATGGCCCTTATTGGATCTGTTTTGTATTTTGTTTTTGTCTTTGGGCTCGCCATATTCCTGTTCAAATTCCTGCCTTTGTGGCTGACTCAAATTTCTAGCGAAAAAATGACATTCTTGGATAATCACTTCTGGGCTTTTAACATCCTTGATGGTGTTATTAAGACGATTTTCTTCCTCACTTACCTCCTGCTTATTTCCTTGATACCTGATATCAAGCGCGTATTTGCTTATCATGGAGCTGAACATAAGTCTATTTGGGCATACGAACTCGAGAAAAAGCTTGAGCCTGCCGAAATCAATAAGCAAACTCGGTTTCATCCCAGATGTGGGACGAGTTTTCTTCTTCTTGTTATTTTTATCAGCATTGTCATATATACCGCGATACCGACGCCTGACGATTTTGCTTCGAAATTTCTTATAAGGGTTGCTGTCTTGCCTCTCATTGCCGGTGTATCTTATGAGGCTCTTAAGTTTAGTGCCAAGCATCAATCAAGCTGGATTGTGCGCGCGATTGTTGCTCCCGGACTGTGGTTCCAAAAAATCACGACACGCGAACCCGACGACAAGCAATGCGAAGTTGCCGCAAAAGCGCTCACCAGATGTCTTGAGTTAGAGGGAAAGGTTTAGGGCTTATGGCTGAACAGCACCCCTTCTTTTGCTGCGTTCAGTATGCTTACCACTTCGTAAGTCGTTATCGCGAATGGATTGCTCAAAAAATCACGGATTGTGAGATTTTTGCGTAGCATTTTTTGGTGATTGTGGAACGAGTAGTATTTTTGGAATTTTGACAGTTGATTGCGCCCACGGAGTAGTCCAAAAAGACCGCTGCGTTTTACGGCGCCAGTTCCACGCCCATGATATGCAACCGCTTTCGGGACATATATTGCTCTATATCCTGCTGTGTTCAGGCGCCATGCGAGATCTACATCTTCTTTGTACATGAAGAAACTTGAGTCCAAAGCTTCGCCGCTTTTTTTGATCTCATTTAGCGCCGTGCGTCTGTATATCGGACATGCCCCTGATACGCCCCAGACTTCTTTGGATTGATCGTACTGTTTTTCGTCCTGCTCTCCCTGACCTCTGTCGGTCACTCTTGTGGATCTGTGGAATACCAATCCCGTCGTATCGATGATGTTGGTTTTTTCGCCTTTTTCAAAATCGTACCTAAGAAGTTTTCCGCTAGCTGCCGCTATTTTTTCGCTCCTGCTCATCGCTTTCAAAATATTCTCGAAGTAGTCCGGCTCGAGAATAATATCCGGGTTGATGATGTTAACGAAAGGAGCTGCGGACAGATCAATCCCCTGATTTGCCGCACCAGCGTAACCAAAATTGAAATGGTTCTGAAACATCCTGACGTGTGGATATTTCTCGTACACAAACTGCACCGAGTCATCATGAGAAATATTGTCTATGTAAATAATATCGAGATGCCTTGCTATCGTTTGCTTCTTGATTGAATCGAAGCAGGTCTTTAGGAATATCTTGCTGTTATATCCTATAACGACTACCGCCAGTTTTGCGTGCTTGTTTCTGAAGCTTTTCATATACCATCACACTATCAAAAAGAACGTAAAAAATGTAGAATACTTTTTGATTTAACCGATTTTCATGAAAAAGACGCAAAATATCTGCATGGTGATAGATGCTTGGGATCCTGTTGTTGGTGGAGGTCAAACGCATGTCATGGAACTTTCCAAAAGATTTGTCGAGGATTACTCCTGCAAAGTACACTTAGTGACTCGTGATCTGTCAGGAGGACGTCATAAGCACAAGATAGAGGAGCTTTATGATGGGAATTTCGTGGTACATCGCATTGGAGTGAAAGCCAGTTTCTCCAATATCTTTGCGCGAGTTTGGTGGTGTCTGCGTGCCGGGTTTTATATCAGGAAGCTCCATATGAAAGAGCATTTTGATCTTATCCATGCGCATGCTCTCCTCTCTTCATATCCTGCTCGTCTTGCGAGATGGCTTTGCGGATTACCCGTTATTTATACAGTGCATGGCACTAGTCTTTTTTACAAAAAAAGCGGCTTCAAGGCTTGGATTGAGAAGGATCTCCTTACAAAAATAGAGTATGACTGCGTGATTTCCGTTGCTGCGAATTTTTTGAAACTCAAAAATGTTAATAAGAATGTTTGCGTTGTTCCAAATGGCATAGACCTTGCGAAATTTGACAAAGTGCCTGCTCCCGAGCATGATCACGAGAAGTTTCGCATACTTTATGTGGGGAGGTTCGATACAATTAAAGGTGTTGACGTACTTGTACGCGCTATTTCCGAACTGGCTGATGAAGGGTTTAAGAAAGAGCTGGAAGTGCGCCTTGTTGGATATGGTTACGAGATTAAAAAACTCAAAAAACTCGTTAGCAAATTGCACTTAACGAGAGTTGTGAAGTTTGTTGGGATGAAAAAAGAAGATGAGCTTATCGAGGAGTACAAACTTGCAGATGTTTTTGTGCTTCCTTCCTATAGCGAGGGGCAATCGCTTACCCTTATGGAGGCTTGTGCATGCGGACTTCCTATCCTGGCAACTGATGTTGGAGACAATAGCAAACTTGTCAAAGAAGATGTAAATGGCTACTTGGTGCCAACCGGCAATTCTCACGAAATTGCCGAGTACTTGAAGAGATTCATCTCTCATCCTCATTTGCAAAACATGGGCGTCTCGAGTCGAGCAATACTGGAAGGATCCGAGATGACTTGGGATAATGCGGCAGCCAGAACTTATGACATATACGGAAGCGTCTTTATGGAATTAAAATGGGTTCCCGCATCTGCCAAATTAAAGGACATGCTGAATGACTCCAGAATGCCACATTTTGTATTTTACAATATGGCGAGACGCGCGCAGATGATGAAATTTGCCGCTCGCAACGTCCGCATTTCCGAACCTGTTCTGTGTAGCGTAACTGTGGACTTTGAGCGTAATAACGGTTCGGAAGATAAAATCACCAGTCTTCAGCCCAGCATCGAAACTTGCCAAAGATTTGTCTCTAACTTCAAAGATTTCGCAGCTCAACAGGAATTCAAGTCTACGCTGTTTGTACAAGGCAATCTCGTGCCTCATCTTGTCCCCGAGCTACACACCATGGAAGATGCCGGACACGAACTTGGCGTTCACGGCATGTATCACGGTCTCTGGGGCGGAGCTAAGTGGTTCCTTGATGATCGACCTTTGACCAAAGCCGAGAAGATGGAGTTTCTGTCAGCAGCTATGAAGAATTTCGAGGAGGCGGGACTCAAAAAGCCTGTGAGTTTCCGTGCTCCTAATCTTGTCGCAAATGATGAAACTTATGACGTTCTTGCTGAATATGGAATAACATACGATTCGTCTTACTCTTCTTTTGCAGGAGGAAGTCCCCTGCCTTACGAAATAAATGGCGTCAAGGGTGTTCCTGTTAGTTTTGACCCGACTCCTCACTTTGACAGTGCCGGTCTTATTTTCCCTGTTGTGAAGTATTTTATGATGACGACTTATCATTTTTTGCGTATGTCCGATGAAGAGATCGAGGAAATTCTGAGGATGATATTTCTGGTACAAAGGAAAGCCAAGGTTAAGCCTCATCTAGTTCTTTTGATGCATTCATGGGAGTATGAAGCTTCCGAAGTCTTCAAATTTTGCGGTGGTGATAACTATACTAAGCTCGCAAAGAGGCTTTATTTCCTGCAAGAAAAATTTGGTTTGAATTTTAAAACTTTTGCCGAGCTTACCGAGGCTGTATGTACATAGACAATTTACACACATTAGTGCCTGCCGATTTCCTCAAGGCGTCACGGCTGTCGGGGCTTTATTTCAATTACCTCAGGTCTGGGCTTGATTTTGTTCTTAAACAAAGCAGTCTAAAAGATCTTGAGAATAAGAAGGTTCTCGTTCCCGCCTTCATATGTCCTATTATCCCGGAGGTTTTTAAGCGCAATGGCTTTGATATCAAATATGCTGATGCTGATTTGGCGACTTTTAATATGGATCTTTCAGATCTCAAGGGTTCTTCGGTAGTCTTGGTATGTCATACTTTTGGGGCTAAGTGTGATATCCCCGAAGGGGTTACTGTCATCGAGGATTGCGCTCATTTTCTTTCCAAAAAACGTGAGGGCGACTTCATACTCTATAGCTTAAGCAAGCAGCTGCCTAACGTGCGCGGAGGTTATATCGACACCTACGAGGATCTCTCCGCCGCCTACGAACATTTGCCGCGTGACCGATATGGTCTTGCCGATATAATTGTCAAACTCGGATGGCCTTGTCGAAATGTCCTGAATTATTTGCGCACAAAAAAACGTCTGAATGAGTGCGAGCCGGCCTCCTCTGAGAAGTGGGATGTAAAGAAAGCTTCGTGGCTCGTTTTTGGTCATGATCCCGATAGGAACAGTGAGATTTACGATCAACTCTGCGAGCACTTCGACAACCTCAATCTTGGCAAGGATTTTATAAAGCAAGAACTACCGGCAGGGTCTGTGCCTTACAACTTTTCACTTAGGCTTCGTGATAACGATCCTATGAGGCGTGATGACATTTTGCTGCGTCTAAGGCGCAAAGGCGTCTTTGGTGATCGGCTATGGTACAATGCCGACACTCGAGGTCTTCCTAATGCTACTTTGCTCGCTCGGACCGTCATTAATTTGCCGTTGCATCCTCAAGTCTTAGTCAAATTCTCACACGCAGCTCATGCAATCTGAGTGGAATCAATTTGTAGATAGACATCATGGTACCATCTTCCACAGATGGGAGTGGATGGAGTTCCTTGAACGTGTTTTGCGCGGAAAAATGGAGCCTATCAAGACCGCAGATGGGATTTTGCCGGTTTTTCGAGGGTCTTCTCTGCCGCTTGCCGATTATTGCGGACCGCTTGGAGAGATGACCGACTTTAGGGATATCGAGATTTTTTCGCTAAAAAAACTACCAGGGTCCAAAGAGTCACCTTTTGTGACTTTTAAGCTGCATATTAAGGATCGGTCTTACGAAGATATATTGAGAAACACCGTCCATCAGAAGCACCGAAACATGGTGAACAGGGCTCAGCGAGAAGGGATACAGGTCTCGTCCAGAGAACTTACCAAAGAGCATCTCAAGGCTTATTACAAACTGTATGTCAAAAACATGCTGCGACTTGGCAGATTGCCGCTGCCTGCATGCGCTTTCCATCATCTTTCCAAACTTTTTGGAGAGGAGACAGAGCTCTATCTAGCCGAATATGATGGCAGATTCATAGGCGGTCTCCTTGTCTTCGTTTATAACGGCAGGATGCACATATGGAGCAATGCTTCCGACATTAAGTATGGAAATTTCGGCGTAAACAATGCCCTCTATGGATTCGCGATTAGTAGGGCTTGTGAGCTAAAACTTTCCGAGGTCGATTTTGGTTCTACCTTGGCAGGATCTTCGCACCATTTCTTCAAGAAGAGGTGGGGGGGGGAAGAGATGCCGATTTTTTATCGTGGCGATGACTTGGAAGCAGGCAAAAGCGGCGTTCTTCTCAAAGTGCTGGTCATGATTCTCAAGGTCAAACCGATCTATGGAGTGAACTTGATATCGAAAGTATTGCATAAGGTTATATGAACGGTTATAATCCGCGCCTGATTTTGTAACAAACCGTTATGCAGCAACCTTCCGATGCGCCAGATGATCAATCTTCAGACCATATGCCGCTATCCGACGAACTGCTTGCAAAGGTCAATGACGCCGTTGATGAGTTTATTTCTGCATTACCCGAAGGACCTATGCCAACATGGATCAGGCAAGCCTTGTTCTTGCTAGTTGCCGATTTTGCTAAGCTTTTATATTCTTGTCGTGACAGTAGAGAGATTCAGCAAATGCTTGACGCCGCTATACGATCAAAAATCTCTACCATTCCAGACCTAGACGTTGATCTGTTTATGCTGAATGTGTACCGATATTTCACAACCGCATATAGCTACCTCGAATAAAACAATGTAGATTGTCTTTGATTTCGAACAATCATGTCTATGCGATTTGTATTCAGGCTTATAAGCGTAAAGAGAGCTATTATGGTGGTTTTTGTGTGCCTGATTGTCCTGTTCCTGATCTCTCCCCTGCTTATACTAAGACACGGCAAAAATAATATTTATACAGAGCTTTCTAACATTCCTCATTACGAGGTTGCTATAGTTTTTGGCGCGGGAATCAAAGACGACGGTACCCCGTCAGATGCACTCAAAGATCGCTTGATAACTGCGGCTGATCTGTACAATGCTGGCGTTGTAGACAAAATTCTTGTTTCCGGAGACAACCGTTTTGAGAATTACAATGAGCCCGATGCCATGTATGAATATCTTGTAAATACCGAGGATGTATCGGAGGATGACATTGCCGTTGATTATGCCGGTAGGCGGACTTTTGACACCTGCGTTCGGGCTTCTGAGATATGGGGGATTGATGATGCCATACTTATATCCCAAGGGTATCATCTGCCTCGTGCAATCTTCACCTGCGATGCTCTTGGCGTTGAGAGCGTTGGTTATTCGGCTACAAGACAAGACTATGTTTTCTCCGATTATTACAAATTTCGCGAAGTTTTGGCTATATATAAAGCCGTAATTGATGTATATATTTGGGAGCCCGATTATGTGGGTGGCGAACCTGAAATGTTATGAAAAAACGAATTTTATTCATTTGCGGAGATTTGAACCCGAAAGACCTTGGCGGCGCGGAAGTGCACATCGTAGAGGTTATCAAAGGACTTGCCGATCGCGGCCATAAGTGTGAGGTTTTCGTAGGCAACAGTGACGCTATTTGTGAGATTTTCACGCACGAGAATATCAATGTGCATACTGTTTCGTATATGAAGGTACGGAATTTTGCCAGTATCACTTATACGGAGGCTGCCGTTCGTCATATCTCCGAGTTTCTACATCGAGAGAGTGTCGATATCCTGCATGCCAAGCAAGTTTTTCCGCAGGCTTATATCGGCGCAAAGCTTGCGCGGCGTTTTGAGTTGCCGCTATACGTTACCGTCCAGAATCCCATGGCTTACAAAGAAGAGATGGTACTGCGTGGACGCATTATGCGTGTGTTTGGAAGTGTGTGGCTTAAGTTTGCCGAAAGATGGGTCAGAATCGGCCTTAAGGCGGCTGATTTTTGTGGTTGCGTTAGTCGGTATTCCGAGTCTCGTGCTATAGATATGGGCGCCGGTAAAACCGGTATTGTTCCGAATGGCGTTGATACAAACGTCTTTCATCCTGCGAAAGATCGCGTTGATGGATACAAGATCGTTACGACTTCCACATTAATCCCAAGAAATGGTATAGACACTTTGGTCAGAGCTTTTGGTGCGGCCTCCGCCGAGTTCCCGCAGGCAACTCTGGAAATTGCAGGAGAAGGCCCAATGGAAGATGAACTCAGGTCGATGGCTGGCAGACAGCAAGACGCAGACAGCAAGACGCAGACAGCAGAGAGCAGAGTAAAATTTCTTGGCACTTTATCTCACAAAGAAGTGCCGGATTTGCTTAGATCTGCCGATTTATTTGTGAGGCCCTCCAGATTTGAGGGGTTTGGCGTTTCTTTTATTGAGGCGATGGCTTGCGGTGTCCCTGTCATTACTTGTCCTAGCGGTGGTATTGTGGATTTTGTAGTAGATGGTGAGACAGGCATACTTGTTCCGCCGGACAAGCCCGATCAGCTGGCAAATGCCATAATCTCTGTCTTTAGAGACAGGGGCAAGCTCGAGAATCTCAAGAAAAACGCACTCCAAATGGTGCGCGAAAGATATAGTTGGGACAAGATAGTCGACAAGGTTGAGGAAGCTTACAGGCAGCTTTAGTAAATCGCGAAAACCACGTCCCATCCACTTTTTAGGATTTCGTTCATGACGGGATTTTTGATCTCGGACGGACTAAACTTGTAGTCATAGATTTTTCCAAGACCGAAATTCTCCGTGATTCCCCAGGATTTGCCGACCTCAATCTGAAACATAACTCCGCGGAAGTAGCCGCCACGCAGTTTTACTCCAGTTGGACCTACTCCCCAACTTACTGTTTTGTTTATGTCGATAAGTTTCGCCCTGTGCTTTTTTTCATCAAGCTTAATAACAAGCTGATACACAGATGTAATTCCACTCTTTCGCAAAATCTCCCACCATTTCGCATCCAAATACTTCCACGTGATGATTATTTTGCTTTTTTTCTCCTCTGCCATAACAGGCACATCCAAGTTGTTTATATTTAGTAGTTTCGACCTCAACTCCTCTACACTTATTGGTGGTTTTACTTCTGATTTAAATTTAAACACAAAAGGTGTAACCCAAAAAAAGTACGGCAAATAGAAAACGAACACTCCTCCTGCTAACGGTAGGATGACGGCTTCATCACCTCCACTGATTTCTATGCCTGCGTAGAGGATGACCGCCCAGATTGCCATATATAACATGATTGCCAGGAATGCCAGTAGGAATTTTTTCGCCATATGATCTGATTTGTATATGTACTCTATCGGGATTATAATGCTGCGCGTACAATTTTAGAAATTTTTTTATTATGAAAATTCTTATTACAGGAGGTGCAGGGTTTATCGGATGTAACAGCAGTAAATATTTTCTCGACCACGGGCATGATGTTACGATTTTTGACAATTTTTCTCGGAAAGGGACCGAGTCCAACCTCAAATGGCTTAAGGAAAGCTATCCGAATGTAGGCGTAGTACGTGCTGATGTTCGCAATGCCGACGCTACCTCCTCCGAGATTGCGAAAGGATACGATGTCGTTCTTCACCTTGCAGGACAGGTCGCAGTTACAACTTCCGTAGTTAATCCGCGTGAGGATTTTGATATCAATGCGCTTGGCACTTTTAACGTCCTGGAAGGATGTCGGCTAGCTGAGAAGCAGCCAATCGTAATCTACTCTTCTACCAATAAGGTTTATGGCGGAATGGAAGATGTTCAGACTCACGAGACCAATGGACGTTACGAGTACAAAGATCTCGTCAACGGAGTGCCTGAAAACAGACTACTGGATTTCCATTCTCCTTATGGATGTAGTAAGGGTGCTGCCGATCAATATGTTCGAGATTATGCTCGCATTTATGGGCTCAAAACCGTGGTTTGCAGGCAGTCTTGCATTTACGGATATCGCCAGTTCGGTGTCGAAGATCAAGGCTGGGTCGCATGGTTCATTATCGCAACGATTCTTGGCAAAGATTTAACTATTTATGGAGACGGCAAGCAAGTGCGTGACATACTCTTTGTCGAAGATTTGGTCAGGGCTTACGACATGTGTATACAGAATATCAATAAGGTCTCTGGGCAGGTTTATAACATCGGTGGCGGTGCTGGCAATCAGATGTCTCTTCTTGAGCTGCTGGCTTTTCTTGAGAAATTTACCGGCAAAGAGATCAAGACAGCTTTCGCGGATTGGAGGCCTGGAGATCAGCCTGTATTTGTATGCGATATTGCGAAGGCTAAGGCGGATTTCGGATGGGAGCCAAGCATTTCTGTCGAAGAAGGTGTTCGTAAACTCTACGACTGGGTTATCGCGAATAAGGAACTCTTTGCTTAAAATTTCCTGCTGCATTAATTCATGAAAGACAAATTGATCAATATTGTTAAAAAGTTTCCACCTGCGTTTGTTATTGCTCGGTTTATTTATCGCAGGTTCTATCCCCTCTTTTATGTAAAGCAAATGTTTTTTGACCCTCCTTCGGTCAGAACCAAATGGTATAGCTATATTAAAAACACTCAAATCCGCCCCGGAAGATCACTTTTTTCTGACAGGAAGGCGGAAGTGAAAGAGTTTTTTAAGATCAACGACTTTAAGTTGCTCATGTATTATCTTAGATATGGCTTCCCTAATACGCTCCGTTTTAAGCAGAACTTGAGCAAGTTCTTTGATGGGAAAACAAATAATGATCGACATTTGAAAGATGCTTACGAAGATGCCGCTTTTCATTACACATTACGGCTGATGTTAGCTTATACGCGGCACAATCAGATACTTCCATACCTCGATTTTTTAGTTAAAAAATCAGACAAACCTCTAACTAAATTCCATGTATTGGATTATGGCTGTGGCGTCTCAGATGTTGGCATCTTACTTGGATCTTTAGGCGCCAAGGTGACTATAGCTGACTTGGCGGACAAGAAATTTTCATTTGCAGAATGGAGATTCAAACGTAGGGGTATCTCTGTCGACACAGTGTCTATTAAAGACTCTTCCGTTTACCCTAATCTTGGTGAAGACAAGTACGATCTTATTCTTGTCACTGAGGTATTCGAGCATGTTCGAGATCCTCTTACTCTCCTTAGAAGGCTGACTACTGCCCTTCATAGAGGTGGCTTTCTTCTTGATTCGATGGCAGGAGAATTTGAGAGAGAGACAGGAGGTGATCATCTCGAAGAAGCATTTGAAATTGGGAATTCCAATGAGTATAAGCATTATTATACCGATCATTATAATCATTTAGTTTTAGATGGAAAATTTAAGTGTTTATTCCAAAAGAAATAATCGGATTTTATTAATCACTCCTATCTTTCCGCCTATTATCGGAGGTCCTGCGACGTATACGTGGGAACTTGCACATAGGCTCCGTGATTATGATCTTCGAATAGTTGCTTTTGGTGATGCAGGAAAAAAGATTAAGGGAATACCCGTGCATTTGATCCCCGTGCAACGTGGACTAAGGCAATTTCCGGTCATCGGTTCTTTGATTCGGCAATTTGATCTAGCAAGATGCCTCTGGAAGTATGGTAGCGAGACAAAGCTTTGGTATATCCAGGGCCCCTTGGTGGTTGGTTTTATGGCCAGTCTCGTTGGCAAATTGCTCCGCAAAGACATGGTGATGAAATTTGTGGGTGACATTGCGTGGGAAACTGCGAGCCGCAAAGGCCAGACCACTCAAAATCTTGATGAGTTCTTGGCGGATGGACATGGTGGAGTTTTGCGACGACTACAACGCTGCGCTTTTCGACGGATGCGGGCGATCATTGTTCCTTCCGAGTATCTCCGCAATGTTCTTGTGAGTTACTACGGAATTGACCGTCAGAAAATTCATGTGATCTATAATGCTGTCGAAGTCCCCGAGACTAAGAAGCGGGTTCGAGACAAGGTTCTTGTCACCGTGGGTCGACTTGTTCCTCATAAAAATATCGCCGGCATTATCGAGGCGATGTCTATGCTCAAAGGCTATGAGTTACGCGTCATTGGCGAAGGTCCCGAGGGGACCGCGCTACGCGACTTGGTTTATGAACTTCATGCCAACGTAAAGTTTCTAGGCTCGCTGCCCCGCCAGGAGACCCTTCAGGAAATTGCGAATGCGAGCGCCTTGATCCTGAACTCAAATTACGAAGGTCTGCCCCATACTATCGTCGAGGCTATGTATTTAAGGACTCCAGTTGTTGCTACCAACATCCTTGGAACAAGCGAAGTGGCTACCCCGCTCACCGCCGATCTTGCCGAGGCGAACAATCCTGAGGATTTGGCTGAGACCATCAAAAACATTACCTATAAAACAGAAGAAGCCTATCGGTGGGTTTTGACCCGGTTCAATTGGGACCAGAATATCGAGCATCTGACCAAAGTTCTGATGCCCTCAAACAATACCATCTAGGTTCTCGGCATGTTGGTCTTGCCCTTCATCGCGATCGAAGATGAGAAATTTGCTGGCTAAGAAGTTCCAAATCATCACGATTCCTACAATCAGGATTTTGGCGAGTAAGTCATATATTGCGAAGTAATGTACAAAGATGTACAGGAGTGTTGCGGACAACGTCATTCCTACCAAATAGACCGTCAGGTATTTAGTGAACTGGACTGCTACTTTCTTATGCGTGCTCTTGAAGGTAAACGTCCTGTTCAGCGCGTAACTGTTGATGATGGCAACAATGTAGGCCAGGACATCAGCTGCGACGTAGTACACGGCGAAGACTCTCGTAAAGAGTGTGTAGGCCACCATGTTCACCACTAAGCTGACCATGCCGACCATGCCGAACTTGATGAACTGTTTAACGTGTTTTGGTGTTTTATCGATGAGCTTTTTCATACCAGCCCATTTTAGACGATGAGTGTGCATTTTGAAAGACCCCTTTAATAGGGTTTTGCTACTCCCCTTGCGATTTAAGGCTCTTCGGAGTACATTTTACGGGCTTGCATTTCTTATTTTGAATCTGATGAAAACTATTGTTACAGGCGGTGCCGGTTTTATCGGGAGTCATTTATGCGAGAGGTTGCTTAAGCTTGGATATGAAGTCATTTGCGTTGATAGTTACATCACGGGAGCTCGCTCTAATATGGAGCCCTTTTTGGACAATCCGAACTTCCAACTTATTGAGCACGACATCACTCAACCTCTTCTCCCCGAAGAGCTTGATTTTAAAGGAGTTAAAGAGATCTTCAATCTTGCCTGTCCCGCTTCGCCGATTGATTACCAGAAGATCCCTCTTGAAACCTTATGGGTGAGCGCCGCGGGTACTAAGAATATGCTTGATTTGGCGGTGAAGTTGGGCGCCAAATTCCTACAAGCTTCGACCTCGGAAGTTTATGGTGACCCCCTTGAGCATCCACAGCGAGAGTCTTATTGGGGGAATGTGAACTGTTTGGGACCACGCAGTTGTTACGACGAGGGGAAGCGCTTTGCCGAGAGTTTGGTTACGAACTATTCTCACGAATATAGTCTTCCAACAAAGATTGTACGGATTTTCAATACGTACGGCCCTCGCATGAGAGCTCATGATGGCCGAGTGATCCCGAATTTCATCACTCAAGCCCTTGCCGGTGAGCCGATCACGATCTACGGCGATGGCTATCAAACCCGATCTTTCTGTTATGTCGACGATATGGTTTCCGGGATTCTTGCCATGATGGTCAAGCGTGATTTTAAGGGGCCTGTTAATCTGGGCAACCCCGAAGAGTACTCGATCAAATCGCTTGCCGAGAAGATTGTCGAACTCACCGGAGCAAAAAGTAAAATCGATTATAAAGATCTTCCTCAGGACGACCCGAAAGTACGCCGTCCGGATATCAGCCTGGCTTCCGAACGTTTGGAGTTTGAGCCAAAAGTTAAGTTTGAAGATGGGCTCAAGAGGACGATTGAGTGGTTTGAGGCGGATGGCAGAGAGCAGAGAGCAGAGAGCAGATAACCGGATTTCAAACGATGCAAAAGAAGAAACATATCGTCATGATGACCGGAGACTCCGGCATTGCTTATGGGAAGCAGAACGTTTTTTTTGAGATGCTTCGAGGGTTCTCTCGGCATTGGGATTGCGTTTCGGTTATTTGCCCAAGCAATGAGAGAGGCGAAGTAATCAAAATCCATGACAACGTCTACCTTTATCCATCCGGTTACTCCAAGAAATTTCACCTCGATGTCTTTCGACATAAGAGTTTTATTCTTAAGAAAGTGCGGGAGATTCATGCTGCTCACCCCGTTGATATTATCGCGGCGCATGTGATTCCACCTCTATTTGCGAATCTTAAAGCGGCGATGACTCTTGGGCAGGAACTCTCGATCCCTTACTGCGCCGAGATCATGCATATTCCGGGTTATCCCAAGGCGAATAATTTGATGGAACGCATTGAGCGGCGATCGCTCGACTATTTCCTGAAAAGACGTGGCAATGCGATCGACCATATTAGACTCATCAACCACTCCGACACATATGAATACATCGTCAAAAGGCTTGGCATTCCCTCTGAGAAGATCTTGTGTATCCCCGCTTTTTACCTAGACTTCGACCTTTTTAAAGTGGATGCCGATACTAAGCGTGATCCGAATCGGTTTGTTTTTTGTGGCCGACTTGAACCGAATAAGGGGCTCGACCTGCTTGTCGAAGCGATGAAGATCGTCACCGCCAAGAAGCCCGAAGCTGCAATAGACGTGATTGGCGATGGCAGTTTGAAAGATTGGCTTGAAATGGAAATTGAGACCGTGGGAATGTCGAAAAATATCATTGTTCGCGGGTGGCTCCCCACACGCGATGATGTCGCTAAGGTTTATCAGGAAAGCACTGCTATCGTTATGCCCTCCTACAATGAAGGTGGGCCTCGCGTTACCCTTGAAGCGATGGCGTGCGGTGCCGTATGTATTTCGACTCGGGTCGGGATTATGCAAGACATCGTCGAGGATGGTAAAAATACGCTTTTCATCGACTGGGACCCTGTCGACATCGCCGCCAAAATGCTCTGGGTGCTCGACCAACCGCAAGACGCGGCCGAGGTCGCGGAAGCAGGTCGCCTTACCGTACAGCAATTCGAGTATGACAGCGCTTTAAGATCTTATGCTGATAAGTACTATGAAATCTCGTAAAAAACTTGTGTTTGTATTGCCCGAGTATGATGAGAAGGCTTCGACTCATTTCGTACATACTCTCGGTCTGGTTGATGAGGCCGGTAAAACGATGGACGTCCTTCTGTTTATTGAATACGCCAATGGATGTCCACGACTCAAGCATATCAAGCGAGTTTACTGTCAGAGATTTACGTTTCCCTTCTTTAGTTTCATCGAACGGTTTCTATGCTTTTTGTGGTTCCGATTAGCTGGCTGGAAGAACCTCTATGTGCATTACTCCTATTGGTCCGGCTTGATCGGGGGCCTCATCTACAGATTAACTTTTGGCAAATTCTACTACTGGCATTGCGAAGCGTATGCGAATTACGGCGGTGATCGGAGGTGGTACGATCTGAAATGGCGACTCCGTGACGACATCCCTATGCGACTTTGCATGAAGCTCTGCTCCCATTTGGTAACAGGGACCGCTTCGATGAAAGATTTTTACGCTCAGTACTTCCACGTTAAACGACAGAAGATCAAGATCCTCCCTAACAGTCTTAACTTAGATCGTTTTAAGCCTTGCCTGAAAAACCCCCGCCAAATCGCGTTTGTCCATTGGATGGCGCCACGAAAAGGGGCGGATTTATTGCCTGAAATTATTGAAAAGTGTCTTAATCAATCTGATGATTTTATATTTGTTATCGTCGGCGATGGTCCTTTACTCCCATCGGTTCGAAAGGCGACAGAACGTTTTGGCGATCATGTCCGATTCACTGGGGCGCTGCCCAATGAACAAGCGATGGCTATTATCGCCGAGAGTGAACTTTTTATCATGCCTTCACGGCAGGAAGGGTTCCCACGTGTTCTCGTCGAGAGCATGGCTCTTGGTACCGCTTTTGTTGCAACCGACGTTGGCGGTGTCCGGGATATTGTAAGTGATGACGTGGAACTTGTTGCTCCGGAGGAGGTGGATGCGTTTGTCCATGAGATCCTTAGGGTGATTTCCGATTCAAATCTTAAAAAGGCTTTGGTAGAATCCGGATTAGTTCAAGCACAGAATTTTTCCCATATCAAGGCAGCCAAACTTTTACATCATTTACTTTAAAAACCTTATGTCTCATTTCATACGTCCATGTCCTTCCCGGAAAGATGAATCTACTATCGACACCATGGTCTATATCGAGAAGTTCATCAAGGATTTACACCCTGAAAAGATCCTTGATATCGGATGTGGTGATGGATACTTGGAGGAAAAATATCCAGATCGTATTACTGGCATTGATATTGAACCGGATCGAGTAGCGGACTTAAAAACTCGCGGACTTCACAATGTCCAGGTCGGTGACGCAACCGCTTTATCCTTTGACAATCATAGTTTTGATATGGCGATCGCTCGAGATCTTATAGAGCACCTTCATATTGAACAGGTTTTTGCGATGTTTAGGAGTGTTTTGCGTGTCCTGAAACCCAATGGCGTCTTTGTGATTACTACCTGGAGAGATTGTCAGATCTTTTGGGATAAAGTCGATCATATCAGACCTTATTCCAACAAATGGGTTCGTAATCTATGCAGATACGGCATGCCCGACTTTGATATCTACTTTGAGAAGGAGCTTTCGGCCGGTATTCCGCTCTTTGGCGTACTAAAACTGACTTGGCTTGCACATCTGTTGGCGGACAAATTCAAAATCAGGGTCGACCATGGTATCATCGTATTAAAGAAAAAATAATTCCCTAAATTATATTATTATGGAAATCGGCTCTCGCTACCGTGACAACGCTCATGTCCAAGATTATAGTAAAAAAACCACCATTGAAGGTGTTAAGCTTATTGATTTAAAAAGGTTTCATGACTGCGGCGGAAGTTTCTCTGAAATTGCCAGAGTTCAGTCCGGCTTGGTTGATGGCTTTGATGGATTTGAAGTGAAGCAAATCAATTATTCCCAGGTGTCTCCCGGCGCGATTAAGGCCGGCCATTACCATTTGAATCAGGATGATCTTTGGTTCGTTCCACCCCTCAACAGGCTCTTGATTGGACTAAAGGATTTGAGGGAGGATTCTGCGACTTATGAAAACACCATGCGGTTTGTTATGGGCAACGGCAAGGCCGCCTTATTGTTCATCCCCAGAGGGGTCTTGCATGGTACCGCTAATTTATGGAATACCGAATCTGAATTGATCTATATGGTCAATCAGAATTTTGATCCTGAGAACGCGGATGAGTACCGATTACCTGCCGAAGAGTTTGGCGACCATTTTTGGGAGATCCTCAAAGGTTAAAGCTAAGTCAAAATCAAATGACGTAAAGAGCTGTTTTTTGTTTGCAATATTCTATTGGGACTATGCCCTAACATAATATTCCCAAGTTCTTCTTAATCCTTCTTCTAGCCCCACTTGGCTTTCCCATCCAAGGCTTTTCCTGATCAGGGTTGTGTCGGGGACCAACTCTAGTGGGTCTTTTATATTTTTCTTCAGGTCTTCCCACTCTACATCAGCTATTTCGGCCACCCGTTTTGCTATTTCCAAGGTTTTGGTTGCCATGCCCGTTCCCAAATTCAGAGTTCCTGTAAAATCCTGCTGCAACCCTGATATAAGAGCGTTAACGACATCGGATATGTATATAAAATCCCTACTGAAGTTTCCATTGTATATTTCGATCTTCTTCTCGTTGATTGCCTGTGATATAACCTGAGGGATCAAATTTGGCCGAGATGATCGTCGCTGATAAGGTCCGTAAGCATTTGTTAGTCTAAAAGTTAATACGGGCATCTTGCTTCTGTATTTATCACATTCTTCCTCGCTCAACAGCTTTGAGTATGCGTAAATACTGCCGTTCTCATCTACAAGATCGTCGGATGCCTCAATTAACTTGCCCCCCCCTCTGTAAACGTTGATGCTGGACATGAAAATAAATTTTTTTAAATCCCTGTCGGCAAAATACTCCAAAAGTTTTTTCGTGCCTCCTAGGTTTGTTTCTATTGTTTCGTCTTTTTTTGAAGTAGCTTCCTTTGCACTACTTACTCCCGCCAGATGGATAACATATTTGAATTTGTATTCGTCGAGTTGACTAATATCTCCGTCTCTTATATCAATATTGATATTCTCTATCTTCTCGACTTGAGATCCTCGGCTTAAATTAACCACCTCGTAATCCTGCCTTCGTAGTTCTTCGATCAGATTCTTACCTATAAATCCCGCCCCTCCTGTGATTAATATTCTGTCGGACATTCTTTCTTGCTGCTTAAGAGTTTAATATCCGCTTCGACCATGGTCGATACCAATTGTTCAAATCTCATCTCCGGCTCCCAACCCAATTGGTTTTTTGCCTTGGAATAATCTCCTATCAAGTAGTCGACTTCCGCCGGCCTCATATAGGCTTCATCCCGGCCCACATAGTTCTCCCAGTCATTAACTCCTATCACTTTGAAAGCCTCTTTTGCGAACTCCCCAACACTGTGCGTTTCTCCAGTAGCAATAATGTAGTCGTCGGGTCTGTCTTGCTGCATCATCATCCACATGGCTTTGACGTAATCCCCTGCAAATCCCCAGTCACGCTTCGCATCCAGGTTCCCCAGGTTGATCTTATCGGAAAGACCCAGCTTGATTCGTGCGACACCATCCGAGATTTTCCTTGTCACAAATTCCAATCCTCTTCGAGGTGATTCGTGATTAAAAAGGATACCTCCGCAAACGAACATATCGTAACTTTCTCTGTAATTCATGCCAGAGTAATGAGCGAATGTCTTTGCTACCCCGTACGGACTCCTCGGGTGGAATGGTGTTTGTTCGGTTTGAGGTGTCTCTCTCACTTTCCCAAACATCTCGCTGGAGGATGCTTGATAGAATTTGATGCCTTTGTCTACAAGGCGAGTCGCTTCCAATAATCGAAGTGCTCCCAACGCCGTTGTCTCTCCCGTTAGTATCGGTTGGGAGAATGAAGCCGCAACGAATGACTGCGCTGCCAGGTTGTATATCTCGTCGGGGTGGACTTTCTTTATAATTCTAATCAGTGAACTGGTATCCAACAAGTCGCCGTCAAGCAGTGTTATTCTATCCATTATGTGGCGTATCCTTCCGTAATTCGGAGTGCTACATCTTCGTACGAGCCCGTACACTTCGTACCCTTTTTCGATTAGAAGTTCTGCGAGATAGGATCCGTCTTGCCCCGTGATTCCTGTTATCAGTGCTTTAGACATATGTATTCGTTTAGTTAACGTCAGTTAATATAACCTTATAAGCGGTGTCAGCACAAGGTTTGTTCCGTAAGTTAAGCTAGGTAATTCACCCCCTGTAGTTTATACTGCGTGTACTTTGTATTTGCATTGTGTTATTTCATTGTATGAGAAAAATTTTTTGGTTTTTTGTTAATCTACCGCCATCTATACGATCAAAAATTAGTTATATTGCTTCACTGATTCCCGGCATTAAACAATTTAGGCAGAAGCATATAGATAAATTTTATGGTGGAGGAGCGGATTATTCTCTCATTTCCTTTCCGAAATCAGGGAGGACTTGGCTTCGAATGCTGATTGGGCGCTTGCTGAATTACCACTACTCCTTAAATGTTAAGAAAAGAGACTCTTTGGATCTTAATAGCCTCCGGATATTAGATGAGCGAGTCCCCAAGTTCCTTCTGACTCATGACCGCGTACCTCGCAAGACTCCTTCTGAACTTGCTGAGTCTATAGATAAGTTCGAAGGCAAGAAAGTGATCTTTGTAGTTCGAGATCCTCGCGATGTTGTGGTCTCTCATTTTTTTGAAAGGACTAAACGCAGCTCTACCCATAGTTATGATCAACCTATTTCTAAGTTTATACGAGAAGATGTCGGTGGATTTAGAACCATTATCGAATATTACAATACTTGGATCCATAACAAAGATGTGCCTAGCGCATTTCTACTAGTTCGATATGAGGACCTCCAGACCCAGCCCGTTAAAGAGCTCCATCGCGTTGCGACATTCCTGGATCTTAAAGACGTCAAGGAGGATGATTTGAAGCAAGCTGTTGACGACTCTACATTTAATAAAATGAGGTCTCTTGAGATGAAGCAAGCTGTTAAGTCCGACTGTTTATTACCTGTCGATGTAAAAGATTTCTCATCTTATAAAACAAGAGAAGGGAAAGTTGGAGGTTATAAAAAGCATTTAAGCGAACAAGATGTCCGGTGGCTTAATCAGGTTATGGAGGAGCACCTGGAAGTGGACTTGGGTTACCGACCTTTCGCAAAGCAAAACTGATTTATAGGCATGCATCATTATTCTGAATTACTTGATCCATTAAAACGCCTTGTTAAGGCGGCGGGTGATCAAATTCTTTCATTGTATAAAGACGATTTTGCTGGCGCTCAAATGGAACAGTTCCCCGTAACACAAGCCGATCTTGCATCGGAGTCTGTTTTGATTGATGGGTTGAAGCAGTATCCGGATTGTCAGATTTTGTCCGAGGAACAGGCGGAACATTCCATCAATCGAGATAGCAAATATGTTTTTGTTATTGATCCCATTGACGGGACCAAAGATTTCGTTCATAAGACTGGGGATTTCTCTGTCATGCTCGCATTGCTTGAAAACTCCTTGCCCGTGATCGGCATCGTTTACAAGCCGGTGAGTGGCGACCTCTATTACGCCGTCAAAGGCCAAGGAGCTTTTTTAGAGAATCTGTCCGATCAGTATAGACTAAAAGTTCAGCCTACAAGCTCCTTACAAGACGTCGTCCTTCTGATAAGTCGTTTCCATATTGCAGATGCTGAATTGTACCTCAACAAAACCCTTCATTTCCATTCAACTCTTGAGATGGGGAGCGCGGGATTAAAGATGTGTGCCGTTGCGAACGGAGCAGCTCATCTATATATCAATACGTCTTCTCATACCGGCGAATGGGATTCAGCTCCCGGAATGTTGATCGTCCAAGAAGCCGGAGGCGTGGTTACCGATATTGATGGAAACCCTCTCGTATTCAACAAGGAAAGACCTTATAATACCAATGGATTTATCGTCTCAGATGGTTCCCATCATCAGGATATTGTGAAGCATATCAATGAATATTTAAAATCAAGTTAGAGATCGATGAGTATAAAATACTATTTAAGTTACTTGCAGCAACTCGAAGCTGAGAGTATACACATTATCAGAGAAACCATGGCTGAGTTTGCCAAACCTGTGGTGCTTTATTCTATTGGGAAAGATTCTTCCGTACTTATGCATCTTGTCCAGAAAGCTTTTTATCCTGCGAAGATCCCATTCCCTATGCTGCATATTGATACTGGATATAAATTCCAGGAGATGATTTCATTCAGAGATCATTATGCGAAAAAGAATGGCGCAGATTTAATCGTCTATAAGAATGAGAGCGATGAAGCTCAACATCTTGGACCTGACGAAGCCCATACTGACCACTATATTTACCACAAAAAAACCAAGCCACTCTTGGAAGCTTTGGCGAAATTCGGATTTGATGCCGCTATCGGAGGAGCTCGCCGGGACGAGGATAAAGCCCGAGCAAAAGAACGGATCTTTTCTCACCGTAATAAGTTCAATGTATGGGATCCCAAAAATCAGCGTCCCGAGTTGTGGCATAACTACAACTGCCAAATTCACAAAGGTGAATCTATGCGCGTCTTTCCCTTATCGAATTGGACGGAGATCGATATTTGGCGATACATAAAAGAAGAGAATATTGACGTTGTTCCGTTGTACTTCGCCAAGAAACGCAAGGTCGTTTCCAGAAAAGGTCTCTATCTTATGATTAATGAGTTTGTCCAACCGCATGATGACGAAGAGGTCTTAGACATCATGTGTCGTTATCGCACACTTGGCTGCTCTCCTTCAACAGGGGCAATACCCTCAGAAGCCACAACCTTGGATCTGATTATCGAAGAGATGTGCTCCTTTGACACATCAGAGAGGCAGACTCGTGCAATTGATGCTACTTCCAGTAATGCCATGGAGAAAAAGAAACGAGACGGTTATTTTTAAACTCACATGAACAATAATGCAAACAATCGGGATTTAGAGTTATTGCGTATTGTCGCTATTGGCAGCGTAGACGATGGCAAATCCACTTTAATTGGTCGGCTTTTACATGATACCGGCCTTATTTATCGGGATCACCTGGAGGCTTTGCCTAAATCAGATACCAGTCCTGAGGAAGTTGACCTCGCATTTTTAACGGATGGGCTGATGGCTGAGCAAGAGCAGGGCATTACTATCGATGTTGCGTATCGTTATATGGCCGCATCCAAGCGCCGCATAATCATTGCTGATGTTCCAGGACATGAGCAGTACACTCGAAACATGGTGACCGGGGCCTCTACAGCGCACCTCGCACTTCTTCTAATTGATGCTCGGAAAGGTTTGCTCGAGCAATCTAAACGCCATCTCTTCATCTCTAGTTTGCTTGGTATTCCCCATATACTTATTGCGATTAATAAAATGGACCTTGTCGATTACGATGAACAAGTTTTTCAAGATATATGCCGGGATGTGATCGATTTCGCTAAAAAATTAAAGATCAGAGATCTCCAATTCATTCCTGTCTCCGCATTAAAAGGGGATATGGTTGTCAGTCGTGGTGACAAATTGGACTGGTACACGGGACGCACTATCCTGACCTATCTTGAGACTTTGGAGGTTACTGGCGATTTGAATCTTATCGATTTCCGGCTTCCTATTCAGCTAGTCCTCAGACCTAATCAGGATTATCGAGGCTATGCAGGAACTATCGAGGGAGGAAGTGTTAAAGTGGGTGAAGAGGTGACGATTCTCCCTTCCAAAGAGACCACTCGAATTAAGTCTATCTCCGTTGGTGGAGAGAAAAGGAAATATGCTTTCACCCCTCAGTCTGTCGTTGTTACCTTTGATGACGAGATTGATGCAAGCCGAGGTGAAGTGATTGCTCGTACTAATAATATCCCACATACCGCCAATGTCTTCGAAGCGTTTATTTGCTGGATGGACTCTGTCCGGCTTGAAACCAAGCAGACATACATACTTAAACATTGTTACAAGTCGACTCGATGCACGATCTCAACGCTTGAGTACAAACTTAACGTGAATACTTTACACCGCCAGAAGAATACAAAAACTCTGAAATTCAATGAGATTGGACGTGTACAGATTGAGACATCATCCCCCATATTCTTCGATTCTTATGAGCAAAACCGGAATATGGGCAATTTTATCCTAGTTGACGAGGCGACAAACCATACTGTAGCGGCCGGGATGATTTTGCCAAAATTACATTCCAAGGGCTCATCCCTATCACAAAAACCTCCTCAGAAAGGAGGCGTCATATGGTTTACCGGCCTTTCCGGATCAGGAAAAACGACTATAGCTGACCGTGTTTTCAAAGAGCTCAAGAAGCGCAATATCCCTTGTGAGAGGCTTGATGGTGATATTCTGAGGGATTCTGTCACATCCCACCTTGGTTTCTCGAAAAAGGACAGAGAGTTGAATGTTAATATTGCCGGATTTCTAGCAGAGCGTCTAGCGGCACATGGGGTTATTGTATTAGCTACATTCATATCTCCTTATCGCAAAGACAGAGAGCAGCTTAAAGAGCGGATCGGCAACTTCACCGAGATTTATGTAAATGCTCCTTTGGAAGTTTGTCGCAGTCGGGATGTAAAAGGTTTATATAAGCAGGTCCAAGAAGGGCAGATCACCTCTTTTACCGGTGTTGATTCCCCTTATGAACCACCTGAGTCCCCGGATCTCGAGATCCAAACTGATCAGGACAGCCTGGATGATTCCGTGAGTCTTTTCATGGAGTGGTTTGAGAAGAAGAACTTCAGTGGGAATTAGATGTTTTCCGTGCAACGTACATATATGTTAGGAATGCTATTATTCTAGCTCCGACTGTCCCTATAGCGACACCTAGCATTCCTAAAGCAATAAATCCTATCGTTACGGATACCACCCGTCCCAACGGCGTTATGATTTGTGCTACCAAAATGGCTTGTTTATGCTTCTTGACAAGAATTATTTTCGAAAAGATGACCTCAAAAACATACACAATCATCCCTGCTGTTATTATTTGAGAGTAAATGATGCTTTCCGCATAATCCTCTGTAAATAAGATTGTGATCGCCAATGGAGTCAATGCAATACAGATCCCTATGGATAGCGTGCTCACCAGTAGTATCCCAAGGAATTGTTGTGATATTTTTTTCTGCACATCCGACTGGCTGTTTTCTACTATTTTTGGGATCAAAATATTGGCTACATTGCCTATCATCATCTTGATCTGCTCCGGAATGATCTCTGCAAAGCTATAAATCGCCAACTGTACCGGCCCAAGGAATATTCCTACCATCAGCTGATCTATTTTTGATACCAGTGTCCTGAGGATACTTATCTTTGTTAGGAACATCCCATAATGCCTGAGGTCCTCACTGGATTCGTTATTTTTCTTGAATTTTCTCGCAATAATAAGGCCGGTCAGGTTCCCCAACATGGCTGTCCCAAGACTTGCAATTAGTATGGCTACAAGCGAGTTTGGAAATGCGAATATTGCCGTGATAATGGCAATCTTACTTACTATGGTAAATCCTAGATATAGTTTTGCTACTAACTCATATTCCTTCTTGCTTTCGAGAAATTGTTGCCATATATCTCCGCCTATGGCTAATGGAAATGTGAACCCTGCCACCAGTAGGCCCAGCGCTATTTCCGGGTTGTCGTTGAGCATATAGTACTTCAGCCCTATGCAGAACAGGATTAATGTACCGAGGAATGACCATCGTATTTGAGTCTTGATAACAATATCGATAGAACCATCTTTGTCCGTTGCCGCGTCGCTCCAAATCCCGCCCTTGTTAAATCCAGGCAAAGTCAAAAATCCAAAGGTTGCTATAAAGCTCAGGACCAATTGATAGTTACCATACACATCCTTGGTAACATATCGAGCAAAGATCATGCCCATTACCAATCCTATCAAGGTTGTCAGGATGTCTCTTATTAAGATTACGAAAAAGTTCTTAATAAAATATTTGGAATCCAGGCCTGTTTTCTCGCTGATTTTATTGAAGAATCTATTCATTTATATTTTCTTGAGCTCTTTTTCCATAATGTAAGAGGGATCAAAATTAAGTATTTTTTTTGCCTCCTCTATATCCGCATAGGAGTGCTTAATGTCTCCGTCCCTTGCCGGCAAATACTCCTTTTGCGCAGAAGACCCATAAATTCCTTCTATGATTTCCGCAAGCTCGCTGATAGTTATCTTTCCGCCGCCGCCTATATTCATAATCTTAACACCATGGAAGTCACCCCGTAATACAAGGCTATTTACTTCCGCTATTTTATTTACCGGGATAAAATCTCTCGTTTGTGTGCCGTCGCCATAGATACAAATCTTTTCGCCTTTTTTAGCGGCATCTATAAATTTGGCGATCACGCCAGAGTATGGCGAGGAGGCATCTTGCCTAAGGCCAAACACATTGAAATACCTGAATACCACTATATTAATCTGAAATAGATGTGAGAATGCTTGGCAGTAATACTCCGAGGTGGCCTTGCTTACCGCGTACGGAGATAACCCTTTTATTGGTTCCAACTCGTTTACCGGCAGGTGTGTTGTGTCACCATAAACCGAACTGGAACTTGCGAATGAGAGTTTTTTTACGCTATTTTCTTTTGCCGCGATTAAGACATTGAGCGTTCCCTTCGTGTTGACTTCAATGGTCTCTTGGGGATTTTTTATTGAGGCAGGAACCGAGACAACGGCTGCATGATGGGATATGAAATCGATCTGTTTGCATGCACTCATCAGACTATCCAGGTCTCTCACATCCCCTTCTATGACTTGGACCTTTTCACTAATACCTGAGATATTCTCCCTTTTCCCGGCACTGAAATTATCAAAAATAATCACGTCATGACCATCGTTCACAAACTTTTCGGCTATATGTGACCCGATAAACCCTGCTCCACCTGTGATTAATATTCTGGACATAGTTTATTCTTTTTCAAATACAAACATATACGAAAGCGTGTGCTCCCTACCTGTATGTCGATTCCCCGTCATAAGGTTAAGTAATTTATCCGTAAGGATTGTCGACAAGAGCAATATAGGCCTCAAGAATTGTGGCCCTAGCATCACTACCGGGTATAACCCTGTTGAAAAAGGCCCTATCCCTAATGGATCCATCTTTTTCATTTTAAATCCTACCTCCTCGAACATCCTTTTCAAAGCTGTGTGAGTATAACGGAAATAATCTTCCGGGTCTTGGTGATAAGCAATCAACAGTGGAGTATGACCTATGAATACTCCTCCTTTCTTTAGTATCCTATGAGATTCTTTGACTAAGTTCTGGTAATTGTAAATATGCTCCATCACATTGAAACAAAGCGCCATATCATAGTGGTTGTCCTCAACCTCAAATGGTTTTTCAAGGTCTATTTTTTTCACATTATCAGATTCCGGATATAGATCGGTATACGTAATGTTGCAATTCTCATCACGGCTTATGAACCTGTTGTAACTCATCGTGTCAGATTTACTTCCCAAATCTATCACTTCTCCGCTCAGTGGATTGTTTTTCGCATATCTTTGCAATGAAAGATTCATGAGCGTCCGTACCAATGTTTTTCCTCGTAATGTCTCCACGATGAGGGCACGGATTAATCCAGGATTCTTGCTGTTTTTCTTCATTTTGTCTGTTGTAAATACCAAGCGACAAATTTCTCCAACCCTTCTTGAATACTTGTCGCCGGCGTGTAATCCAATAATTGTTTTGCCTTCTTTATACTCGCATATGTTATAGGTACATCCCCAGGCTGCTCAGGCATTTCATCGATATTTGCCTTCTTCCCTAAAAGTTTTTCAATGATTCCTATGAAATCATTTAATACTATTGGCGTATTGTTCCCTAAATTAATTATTTCATATCCTATTTTCTTTTTTATGGCAGCATAAATACCATCAACTATATCTTCTATATACGTGTAATCTCGTTTTGTTGTTCCGTCCCCAAATCTACGAATCGACTGCCCTTGGTCAATCCATTTCGTGAATAAATATGGTGCCATATCGGGCCTTCCCGAAGGACCATAGACCGTGAAAAATCTCAGACAGGTTATATTTAGTCCATACTGCTGATGGTAATAACGGCATAAATTCTCGCCTCCTAACTTTGTTGCTGCGTAGGGGCTAATTGGTAAAAGTGGCCATTCATTTTCCTCGAAGGGTATGTTTTTAGACCCCCCATAAACTGATGAACTTGAGGCAAAAGCGATGTTCTCCACCCCTGTTTCTTGGGCTGCTTCAAGAAGGTTGAGTGTCCCTGAAATATTCACGTCATGATAGAGCATTGGCGACTCAATTGAGGGCCTCACCCCCGCGCGCGCAGCCAAAAGAATGGCATGAGTAGGCTTATGCTTTTTAAAAACTTCTTTCACGCCATCCGCGTCTCTGATATCGAGTCTCTCCAGCGTGAAGTTATCCGAAAAATCAGCGATGTTTCTCTCCTTAATCGCCGGATCGTAGTAATCATTAAAATTGTCGACACATATCACCTCGTTGCCCTCGGCGATAAGTCTGCGCACGGTATGTGATCCTATAAATCCCGCGCCACCTGTGACAAGAACTCTCATCTTCCAATTGATTTATATGTAAAGCCCAGCTCCGTCATCTCTTTCGGTTTGTAGACATTACGTCCGTCGCAAACAAGACTGCCTTTCATTCGGGATTTGATCTTCTTGAGGTCGATCGCCCTGAACTCATCCCACTCCGTCATGATAAGCAGCGCATCCGCGCCGGTGGCAGCGTCGTATGGACTGGCAGCATAGATGACCTTGTCGCCAAAAAGCTTCTTCGCGTTTTCTGCCGCGACTGGATCAAATGCTGCAATCTCCGCACCTTCCTCAAGCAACCTTTCGATTGTTGTGATGGCCGGTGCTTCGCGCATGTCGTCGGTCTTCGGTTTGAATGCCAGTCCCCACATCGCGATCTTTTTCCCTTCCAGGCTTCCCATTTCTTCTTTAAGCTTCGCAAAAATTCGAAGCTTTTGCGTTTGATTCACTTCTTCTGTCGCTTCCAGGATAAGGAACTCATAGCCGTTGTCTTTTCCGGTCTGAATGAATGCCTGGACATCTTTTGGAAAGCAGCTGCCTCCATAACCAATCCCGGCATGCAAGAATCTTGGACCGATACGGTCATCGAGCCCGATCCCTTTGGCAACCTCGGTGACATCGGCCCCGACAAGCTCGCAAAAGTTAGCGACATCGTTGATGAACGATATCTTAGTCGCAAGGAATGAGTTGGACGCGTACTTGATGATCTCGGCACTATGAATGTCCGTAAATAAGAGCGGCCTGCCGGCCCGAACAAGTGGAGAGTAGAGTTTTTCCATCAGCTCGCGTGCTTTTTTGGAACTCTTTCGTAAGCCAACTACGATCCGATCCGGGTTCATGAAATCTTTGACGGCCGTACCTTCACGGAGGAACTCCGGATTGTCGACGACATCAAAGTCGTGTTTGCCGTTGGTCTTCTTGATTGTCTCTCTCACCCGTTCGCTCGTACCGACAGGTACGGTCGATTTATTTACAAAAACCTTGTAACCGTTTAGGTGTTTACCGAATGTTTCGGCTACTTTCATGACCGCTGTTAAGTCCGCTCTATGATCTTTGTCCGGCGGAGTCCCGACGGCGCTGAACACGACTTCGGCTCCCTCAATGGCACTCTTTGAGTCGATCGTAAAATGGAGACGTCCTTCTTTGTAATTACGCAGAACCAGCTCTTCAAGACCCGGCTCATAGATTGGGATGACCCCTTTTTTGAGGTTTGCTATTTTAGATTCATCAATATCAACGCAGGTAACGTTGTTTCCTAGCTCCGCGAGGCATGTGCCTGTCACGAGACCAACGTACCCGGTACCGATTACTGTTATATTCATAAGCTGTTGGCAATAAGGTTACTTAGGCGCGGTTTAACCTACCCCAAATCTGTTACTGTGTCCAGTATACGTAGAATTCGGTGTTGCCGTGACGGTCGATTATGATTTCGTCATGGTCAGCCGAATTTTCAATAGGTTCTATCGCTATGAGCATTGTGCCTGGAGACACTTCCCCGTCCCAGTCGCTCAGATAGGTGTAATTGTATTTTTCTTGATAATTTGGGTCCGCATAGAACTCTCTGATTTGATCGTTGATATGGAGATACCATTTCTCGCTAAGTGGATTTATGTTGTCGTCTAGGATAAGGTTGGAGATGCCGTTTTGGCTTATTACCTCAATCAACTCGTCCCACCCCTGATCTGATAGAAAAGCGCTAGCGCTTATGGAGTACGGCTGATTCATCTGACTGTGATAAGTGATTATAAGTTCTTCCCCATCTCCTGACCGACCTTGCTCTATCTGAGCTCCCTCTTTAAGAAGGATATTCGTATTGATGTTGTAGATGAGCGTGAAAGGCACAACAATGAGGCCTACAATCAACAAGATCTGTTTTGGCTTGGTAGTTTTGCTAATAACCAACATCCCCATAAGACTCATAATGACCGTCAAATAAGGCAAATAGTACACTCTGAACCCATTAAGCGAGAAGAATATGATCGATAAAATCAGTACGACATACAGGACTCCCAGCGCTTCTCTCCCTTGTTTGTATCTCAAAAAGACAACTACCCCAGTAATCGATATCGCGATAAAAAATGATGACAATCCAAGTCCCCATTGATCAATCAACATAAATGGCATTTCTATCAGCGTGAGCAGTGGATTTCTGATCCCCCCTTCGTAAAGAGTCGTGTTTTCGGTTATATTCATGAGCGATTTCGCCGGGATTCCAATCATATTCGCGAGCTTTGCCATCGGCACATCCATATACCCAGTCGTGATGTAGGCGGCAATGTTATAAAACATAACCGGGATGAACACTCCAAATGCCACAGCCAGAGCTCCAAGTGGCTTTTTCCAGTCTTTCTGATAAAGCAGGATCAGCCCTGCTAACATTGGGATCAAAAAGAGCCCGGCGAGCTTTGTTATGAGAATTAGTCCGAGTCCTACTCCCATTCTAAGCGCTCTATCCCATGTCCTTTCTTGGACAAATTCGTAAGCGAGCAGCACGAACGTTATGACGAAGAAAGTGTATGTACTCATATCCTGGAAAATCGCGAGTCTCGATGCAAAGTTAGAGTAACTGTCGATCGCAACGATGGCTGCTGGGACTAGCGCCAAATAGGCCTTCCCCTCTTTTAAGAGTTTTTTACCTGCGATGAATGTTGCGACTATGACAAGGAGCCCCATAATCACTTGAGGAATTCTGATCATCCACAACGACATTTCATAAAATCCTCTTGGCTCAAATAGATTATAGATGGCATGACTGATAAAAAAACCGAGCGGTGAGTGACCTGTCTCGGAGATGAAATAGGCGTTACGGCCGGCAACCATACCATCAACAAGGTCGTACGACTGGACCGACAAATCCATCTCATCGCCGTTGATACTTGCACCGCCCAAGTTTGCGACTCTAAGCAGGAACCCCACGAGCAAAAATAGAGAGACTCCTCTTATTTCCTGTTTGTTTATTTTGATATGCTGCTCCCGCACTTTCATTGCTCGACTGAGGCCTATCCCTATGATGAACAGCATGAGCGCAATTAGAATAAAACCGGTTAGATGCTCTCTGTAAATATACTGTTTCCCTTCAATAAAAATATTGAGTACCCCAGTCGGATATGTCATCAACAAAGACAAAGCGACCCCGAAAGCGCCGTCCACTCCGGTCAGCAGATCTGATTTCCGCTTGAGTATTCGCAAATAGGGTAGCCCCATAGTTAACACGAAGAACATCCCCACTCCTACCCGGCTGATATTGAGTAGCGATGTATCAAATTTAAGTGAGAGGAGGCTTAATAATAGCGTCAAAACTCCTGCGATTAGAACTACTCTCTGGATATGACTAGCCCTCCAAGAAATCATTGATACTATCTGTTATATACTTAAGCTGATCCCCTGTCAGCGTCACACTCGACGGCAACGATAAGCCATGTTCGTAAGCGTCTAAACTTCCCGGGAACTCCCCTTCGAAATAGTCTAGTCCCTGATAACACGGCTGCTTATGCATCGGATAGAAGAGTCTTCGCGTACCGATATTTTTCGCTCTTAAGTGTTCGCTTAATGCCTCGGGGTCTTCGACCCTGATGTTTGTAAACCAGGGGGTCATTTCCACCCCGTCTGAAGGTCCGTAGAACTTCACGTTTGGCATTAATGATTTGTACGTTTCGTATATGTGCATTTTTAGCTTTAAGATCTCCGGCAATTTCTTGAATTGAGCCACTCCGATTGCCGAATGGAGGTCGGTAATCCTAAAGTTGTGTCCGATTTCATCGTGAATAAATGTTCCCTTGGTCAGTCGCCCGCAATTTTTGAATCGGATCGATTTCTCGGCGAGTTCGTCCGAGTCTGTCAAAATAAGTCCTCCTTCGGCGGTCGTCATGGTCTTATTTCCATAGAATGAAAGGATTCCAATATCTCCTATTGTGCTTACGTGTTTACCTTTGTACTTCGTTCCGACCGCTTCGGCGCCGTCTTCGATCACGACCAAACCTTTTTCGCGAGCAAGATCCATTATCTCATCCATCGCTACTGCGTTGCCATAAAGATGGACCGGCATGATCGCTTTTGTCGCCGGCGTGATCTTAGCCTCAATGAGGGCTCTCGTTGTTTGTAATGTCTTTGGATCGACATCGCAAAAAACCGGCTTTGCTCCTGCCAAAATTACCGCGTTAGGGCTCGCTACAAATGTTAAGTCCGGCACAATCACTTCGTTACCCTGTCCTATTCCCAACGCGTAGAGCGCACCGAAGAGCGCCATAGAGCCGTTTGAATAGGCGATCACGTGTTTCGCACCGGTATATTTTCTAAATAGCTCTTCGAACTCTTCGGTCTTTGTATTCTCCGTGATGAAAGTCGATTTAATTACTGCGGTGATTTCGCTTAGTTCGTCGTCTGTAATCCAAGGCTCAATTTGTGGAATGAATGAGTTTGCGTCCATTGAAACGGGTTTTTATTGTAGCCCAAGTATATATGAATAAATATTTTGTGAAATTCGTTTTGCTCTTGCCAGTCGGACGTGCCTTGTAGATGACCGGAAACTCTATCAGTGATGCTGCTTTGAGTTTGAATGTATAAACGAGCTTGATGCAGAACTCTCCGTAACCTTGGAAGATCGCCTTGAGATCTAGGTTGTGGAGTAAGCTTTTTTTGAAAAGCACGAAGCCCGCGGTCGCGTCGGCTATATTCAACCCCAATGTCAGCGCGACAAATTTGTTGAACAGTTTGCTGCCAAGGAATCTAAAACGTGCCATCTTCATGGCTCCTCCCCACATATACCTCGACCCGCTTACGATGTCGTAGAATTTGCTCATATCGATCATCCGAGGGATATAGGCTGGGTCGTGATTAAAGTCGGTATCCATGAGCAGGATATGATCTCCGCTGGAGTGTTCTATCCCATATAATATGGCGGTAGCCAAGCCTCTTTTCTTTCGCAAAAAGACTTTGACGCTTAGATCGTCTTTGTATTTCTCTTGGACCACTTCACCGGTTCTATCCTTGCTATCGTCAACTACAATGACCTCATACTTGACTTCTTCCGGTATGTTTTTGCGAATAGCCTCGATAAAATCTACAATGTGTCCTTCTTCGTTGAATGTTGGGAGTATGATGGAAAGTTTCATGTTTTTTTTAAAAATCAGCTTTCCTATTCTAACTGGTTTTTTTTGGTTTTTAAATGTTTTTCGATTATAGTCTGGTGGACGTATATCTTTGATATTGGAATTTATGAAATGTTATTTGTGCGGAGCTTCGACCCGAGCCTTCATAGATAAAAACGGATACACAGTTTTCCGTTGTGATGCCTGCCGACTTGGGCAGATCTATCTGGATAAAAATTATGATGACTTCGTTAAAAGTCATTATTCGAAAGACTATTACATGGGTGGCATCGAGGAATCCGCTTATTCTGACTATAAAGATGAGAAGAAATACATCCGACTTAATTTTCGTAAATTTTTAAGAAAAATTCTTGCTTATAAAAAGAGTGGTAAGCTCCTCGATGTTGGATGTGCAATGGGATATTTCGTTGAGATGGCTACCGAAGCTGGCTTTGACGCCTATGGAGTTGATGCCTCCGCGTATGCTATCGCCGAAGCGAAGAACCATATTCCCGAATCCAAGCTTCAAGCCGCTACGATTAGCGACCTAGATTTTCCTGAAAAGTCCTTTGATGTCATTACAATGTTTGATGTCTTCGAGCATCTGAATGATCCCAAAAACGACCTCAAAAAGCTTCGTTCTCTCTTGAAAGATGATGGCATCTTAGTGATTGCAACTGGTGATGCCAACAGTCTAGCGGCTACGCTACTTCGACGTCGCTGGACTTTTTATATCCCTCCTGAGCATATTTTTTATTTTGATCGCAATAACCTATCATCATTATTGGAAGAGGTTGGATTTGTACCGAAGCTATGGTTTCGTATAGGCAAATGGCTAAGCCTTAAGTACGTTTTGCATCTTGCGCGTACAACTGGCGAAAGCAAAGTCGCCAATCTTTTATACAAAGTACTATCTCCAATTGCATCATTACCACTATATCTTTACTTAGGGGACAATATGGCGACAGTCGCGACTAAAAAGTTGCATGTTAACAGCAAGTAGTGTAATTTTGCCTGCGCAATCAAATCATCAAGAGTGGCAGAGGGAAACGGCCCGAAGGACTCGATAGGCAATAAGCATTTTTACTGCAATTTGAAAACTTGGCTACAAATAACTCACAGCTCCCTGTCGTATCTTCCTCGA
>Ga0210044_10000682_pt1 | contig 51527 bp, 33 predicted proteins | sample CryGey13umfilter_2_FD_183959 | JGI IMG/M metagenome (GOLD analysis project Ga0210044, IMG submission 183959) | Groundwater microbial communities from aquifer in Utah, USA - Crystal Geyser 4/9/14 3 um filter (SPAdes) (version 2) | ecosystem: Environmental > Aquatic > Deep subsurface >...
GGAGGGCTTTGGGGGTCGACAATTTAACCGGCTTCGCCAAACGACAGCAGGCCCTGGCGAAGTCGGTTAATTGCCTGGATGACCCGGCAAGTGCGGTGTTCTACGCGGCAACATAGCCAAACACGAGGGCCCCGGGCAAAGCCCGGGGCCAAGGGAGAAGACGACTAATGGTTGACTAGCCGTTCCATATCATTTGACCAGGGTCATCTTGTCCTGCAGGACGGTCTGGCCGGCGGTCAGGCGGTAGAGGTACACCCCTGCCGCCGAGGTGCGCTCATGGTTGTCGCGGCCGTTCCAGGTCACGTCATGCGGGCCGGCGGTGAGGCGCCCGTCGAGGAGGGTGCGCACCAGACGACCCCGGGCGTCGAAGATCTCCAGCTTGGCGCGACCGTCGGCCGGCAGATTGAAGGAGATCGTCGTCGCGGGGTTGAACGGATTCGGGTAGTTCTGGTTCAACACCATCGCGCGCGGGGTGTCGCCGGCTCCGGAAATGCCGTGGGGCGTGACGGCGACGTTGTCGATGGCCCAACCCCACCCGTTCACGTAGGCGTCGGCAAAGAGCCGGAAGCGCAGCAGGATCACGTCTCCAGTGGTGAAAGTCTGGTTCAGGTCGATGGTCCGGTTGTGGTACATACTCTCGTTGCCGTTCTGGGAGTTGAAGGCGCTTTCCCAGTCGGGATAGGCGCGGCAGTCCCAGGCGCCGGCAGGATCGAGGGTTTGCCACGTGATTCCGTCCAGGGAACCTTCAACGGTCACGAAATCCCAGAAACCGGAGTCGCCGAACACGGTGCCCGGGTCGCCCGGTTCGACGATGGCGATCTCGTCAAAGGACAGGTCCGTCTGGGCGGCGATGACCACCGGCACCGTGAGCATGGCCACCGGTCCGCTGTTGTCGGCGTAGTTGTGCGGGCTGTGCAGGGCGGCGTTGGAGAAACCGGCCGGAGTCTGGATGGAGAACCCGGTCATGGCAAAGTCGCCACCGGAATCCAGGTTGTTGCTGTACGTGAATTCCGGACTGCTCAGGGTGTAGACATCGATGGATTTGAGGACGGAGTCATAGGTGCCGCCGTCCTTGAACCCCCGTGCGTACACCGAGCGGGTGGCGGTGGTCATTACGGGGACTTCCAGGGTTTCCAGCTGACGTGGGGCGTTGGCCGAGTAGGTCAGCACCTTGGAACCGTCCACGAAGACCTGGGTGGAATCGTAGGCGCTGCGGAGATTCATTTCGATGGCCAGGGACCCGGAGGGAGTCTGGTAAAGGTTTCCCAACAGGGGATTGAAGGTCAAGTTGGTCTCCAGGGCCGAATCGGTGGTGGTCCAGATTCCGCGACCGTGGGTGGCCACGATGATCTCGTCCTCCACCGCCCGGATCATCCAGATGCCGACCGCGGGCAAGCCGTTGTTGGCCAGCGCCCAGGTGGCGCCGCCGTCCAGCGATTCCATCAGGCCGATTTCGGTTCCGACCCAGATGCGGTTGGCGTCGTTGGGCCAGACCAGCAGGTCGTAAACGGCCACGTCGGGGAAACCGTTGGTGCTGGTCGAACCGGTGCCGAAGCCCGAGATGTCCGCCCAGGTGGCGCCCAGGTCGGTGGTCTTGAGGATCTTGGGCCGTGCCGCGTAGGAGAACAGGGCGTAGGCGGTGTTGGCGTCGAAGGGGTCGGTGGCCAGGCCCGAGATGCGGCCCATGACCACGTCGGTGAAGTCGTTGGTCCCGGTGAAGGTGGCGCCGCCGTCGGTGGAGACCACGAGGCTGCCGGTGCCGTCCATGCGCGAGCCGGCCCAGACGATGTCGGGGTCGGCGCCCGAGACGCGCACGTCGTGGAACGAGCTGAGCGGGCCCCATTCACTCAGGGGGGTGGTGGACAGGGACCAGTTGCCGCCGAAGTCGGTGGATCGCCACACGCCCTGGGCGCCCACGGCGAAGACCACGTCGGGCCGGGCGTTGCTCTGGCCGATCTTGGTGATGAAGGGGGCGTTGCCGCTGCCGGTGTCGCCCAAACCGCTGGTGGCCGAGATCCAGGTGGCCCCGCCGTCCAGGGAACGCGCCAGGCCGTTGTACTGGTACCCGCCCATGACCCGCGTGGGGTCGTCGAAGTGCCAGTCGGTCTCGTAACCGTCGCCGCCGATCTTGGGCGACCAGGCGTCGGCGATGGTGGAGTTGGCCGGCGACATCCAGGTTCCGTTGTCCTGCATGCCTCCGATGTAGGCGCTGCCCCCGGGCATCTTGTCCACACCGTAGAACTGGGTGGTGACCATGCCGTTGATGGGCATGGTGAATCCCGTTTCCCCGCCGGAGGTCCGCGTCAGACCGCCGTCGTTGGTGCCCAGCAGAAACCAGGGGCCGACCGCCGGCTGGATGACCGCCAGGAAGTGGTGGTCCGGATGCGGGTAGGAATAGCTGGCCATGGGAGTCGAGGTCCGGTTCGTGGAGCCGAGGGAATCCAGGACGATCTTGTAGAGCTCCGTTCCGCCGACGTAGACGATGGTGGGATCGCTCGGGTGGCAAACGATGGTGTTGTCATACCAGCCCTGGGAGCCCAGCCAGTTGGGCTCGGTGCCGCTTTCAAAGGTCTCGGTCCAGGTCGCGCCGGCGTCCAGCGACACCCAGAGCATGGCATGGCTCGAACCCTGGCTGGCGGCGTACAGGTAGTTGTGGTTCACCGGGGAGATCGCCATCTCGAAGCGGCCGACTGTGTCGGTGATCCCGCCGCTCGATGTGGACCAGGTCAGACCCGCATCGGTCGACTTGTAGATGCCGACGTTGCGCACGCAGGCGTACTGAACGTTGAAGTCGGTGGGATCGGCCATGATCTGTTGGATCTGGCTGCCCAGGTTCAGGACCTCCGTCCAGGTTGCCCCACCGTCGGTGGAGCGGAAGATGCTGGATGTGGAATTCAGGCTCTGCTTGTAGGTGCCGGTGGTGGTGGACGCCAGCACCACATCGGGGTCGCTGGGGGAGACGATGATCCGCGAGACGTTGTTGAAGCGGGGATCGTCCAGGGTCGTGGCCAGCTGGGTCCAGGTGGCTCCGCGGTCGGCGGTTTTGAACATGCCGTTGCCGTTCATGGTGTCGATGTTGAAGTAGCTTTCGCCGGTGCCGGCGTACATCACGTCGTGGTTGCTGGCGGCCATGGCGATGGACTGCACGGCCAGGTTGGGCAATGCATCGGTCAGGACCTGCCAGGTGGAGCCGCCGTCGGTGGTCTTCCAAACGCCGCCGCCGACGCTGGCGATGAACCAGGTCAGGCCCGTGGCGTCATCGGGGTCGACGATGATCCCGCGCGCGCGTCCGGCCACGTTTCCCGGTCCGCGGGCCGTCCAGGTGAGGGTCTTCTCGGCGAAGAACCGGTGGGGGGTCCGTTTCAGCTCCCGCGTCCGATAACCCGGCCTGTATTCCGGTTCGGTGCGGTCGCTGGGGATTCTCATCTCATAAAGAATCTTGGTGAACACGTCGGGAGAATCGGCTCGGGGCTGGCCGTCCATTTCCGCCGCCATGCGATCAAGCTTTCTTTGCAGGCGGGGCGCTTCAGGAGAATCCGGCCCGGCATGTTTCAGCTGACGTTCAAGCTGGGCATAACGGGCTTCGGTCGGGGTAACGGAATCCCGGTCGGAGAAGACCAACCAGCCGGACAAAGTGACAACGCTGACCAGGGCGAGCGAGAATAATAGGCGTTTCATGATGGGTTCACCTTCACGATTGCAGGCGATAGACCAACGGGCGAATACGGACTTCCAGTCCGCGGATTTTCCCCCTGTGCGCCGGATGCAGGCGCACTCCACTGGACACTCCGAGGCAGGGGAAACCCCGAGGCTACCCGTCATTATATCAGAATTGAGGTTTGGTTACCAGCGGACCCGGCCGGGTCTGGGCGGTAAGTTGCGCAATGACTAGGAATTCCTGATTCAAAAGGAACTTCTAGTCCTGGTCCGAAACCTTGCGGCGGTCCTGCTTGCGCCGGGCGCGCCGGCGCTTGCCTTCCAGGCGTCGTTGCCGGGAAGCGGCGGTGGGTCGGGTCTTCTTGCGCACTCGAGGCGGCACGAGGGCGGCCCGCACCAGGGCCGCCAGCCGCTGCAGGGCCTCCTGCCTGTTGCGCCGCTGGCTGCGGTGGGTGTCGCAGCTGAGGATGAGGTCGCCGGGGATGGTCAGGCGAGGCGCGAGGGCGTTCAGCAGGCGCGCGCGCTGAAACTCGCTCAGCACGAGGCTTTGGGGGACGTTCCAACGTACCTGGATCCGCGTGTCGGCGGTGTTCACATGCTGGCCGCCGGGCCCGGAGGACCGGCTGGCGGTGATCTCGAGTTCGGCGGCGGGGATCGTCACCCGAGAGGTGACCACCAGGTCATCCATGGCTCCGGAATCCTGACTGTCGGCCGCCTCCCGCTTTGCCGTCGGGAAGCCTGCGCCGGGCGATGAGTTGAGTTACCATGTCCACCATATCCGACGACCCCCCAGGCCTCAACCGGAAGGACAGCGCGTGATCATCCGCAAGCTCGCCGACGTCGAAAAGACCTCCGTCGACATGGACGGCGTCAAGGGAATCACCAAGCAGCTCGTGATCGGAAGCGCCGACGGTGTGCCCGGCTTTTCGTTCCGGGTGTTCACCGTCGAGCCGGGCGGCCATTCGCAGCACCACACCCACGACCTGGAGCACCTGAACTACGTGATCAGCGGAAAGGGCGCCCTGGTCGACGGCGAGGGCAACCTCAACGCCATTTCCGCGGGCGAATTCGCCTTCGTCGCCCCGGGCGACGTGCACCAGTTCCGCAACACCGGCGACGAGCCTTTCGTGTTCATCTGCGCGGTGCCCCGCGAGTACGAATAGGATCCGCCCCGGCCTTATTACGGCTCCACCGGCAGGGGCGGTTCCGCACCGGCGGCGTCCTGCACGCCCAGCACATAGTGCCGGAACCACTCCAGTTCGCGGGTCTGGTAGTCGATCATGTGGCTCGGCCTGTTGATGCCGTGCCCTTCGCCGGGATACAGCACCAGCCGGCTGGGCACCCCGTTCAACTGCAGGTAGTGGAACATCTCGATGGACTGGCGCGGATCCACCGGCTCGTCATCCAGACCGTGCATGACCAGGGTGGGGGTGGTGATGTCGCCGGCGCGCGAGGCGGGGCTGTGTTCCCACATGCGCTGCAGATCCTCGTCCCACGGCCGCCGGTAGCTGTCGATGAAAAGCTGCGAGTTGTTCTGCCCCATGGCCGAGACGAAGTTCCAGATGCCGGCGATGGAGACCGCGGCCTTGAAGCGGTCGGTCCGGCTGACCACCACATCGGTCATCAGGCCGCCGTAGCTGTAGCCGGTGAAGCCCAACCGGCCCGGGTCGATGGTGCCGCGTTCGACCAGGGCGTCGACGGCCGCCATGATGTCCAGATAGTCGTCGGTGCCGAAATCCCGGTACACCCCGCGCAGAAATTCCTGTCCGTAGCCGGTCCCCCCGCGGGGATTGCAGATGAAGACCGCGAACCCGTCCTGGGCCAACACCTGCCAGGGGTAGCGGTTGGTCCAGGCGTTGCCGTAGCGGTAGAAGGGCCCGCCGTGCATCTCGATGATCGCGGGCAGGCGATCGTTCTCGTCGGCGCCCGGCGGCAAAAAGAGAAATCCCTCGACGAATCCGCCGTCGTGGCCGGGAAGGCGCAGCTTGCGGGCCGGCTGGAGGTCGAACCCGGCCACGGCGTCGTCGGTGCTGTCGATCGCCCGCACCTTGCGGCCCAGACGACCGGCATACAGGGTGCCCGGCTTGTCGAGCGCGGATTCGACATACGCGAATGCGCCGCCGCCCACGCTGAGGTTCGCGAGGTTACCCTCCAGAGCCGTCACCCTCTCGATTCCCCCCTTGCGCACATCCACGCGCACCAGGTCCAGGTTCGTGCCCTCGGCGGCGGACAGGTAGAGATACCGGCCTTGCGGTCCCCACTGGGGCGCCGCCTCAGGGGTGCTGCCCGAGCCCCCCAGGGTCCACGCGGTTTCCGGCGTCAGGTCGGTCACCTCGCCGCGGGCCATGTCCCGCAGCATGACGTCCTTGAGATTCAGGTAGGCCCGGTAGTCCGACTCGCGATCCATGAAGTACGCGAGCCGGGTACCGTCCGGCGACCAGGTGGGCAGGGAGCTGTGGCGATCGGGCGGAGTGATGACCTCGGTCGTGCCGTCGGCCACCGTGATGAGGGCGATCTGCTGTTCCTCGTCGATGAGGCTGGAAAAGCGGGGGTTGAACGTCACCGCCAGGGACATCCCGTCGGGCGACCAGGCGGCATCGTACGGATGCCACGGTGCGAAGGTCAGCTGCCGGGGCTCGGCGTCCTCGTCCGGGCCGTTCTTCTGCACCGGCACGATCCACAGCTGCTGATACTCCTGCGGCTTTTCGATGCGGTCGTAGACCGTCCAATCCTCGCGATCCTCGTCCTCGGTGTCCGCGAGATTCTCGGCGTCTGCGGCGTCTGCGCGCTCGGCCGGATCGGCCAGCACGGCCAGGGAGGAGCCGTCGGGCGACCACCAGTAGGCCCCGACGCCGCCGTCGATGTCGGTGACCGGGCGCGGTTCGGTTCCGTCCAGGGGGTTGACCCACACCTGGGAGTTGCCGTCGACGGCGCGCAGGAAGCTCAAGGCTCCGTCGGGCCGCCAAGCCGGCGCCGAGACGTCGTCGTCGGTGAAAGTCAATTGCCGGGTGCCGCCCGATTCGACCTCGCCCAGCCACAACCGGGTGATGCGCTTGTCCTGTTCCAGGTCGCGTCGGCTCCAGGTGTAGGCGACGAAGGACCCATCGGGGCTGACACTGACGGCTCCCAGGGTCGGGATCTCCAGAAATTTCTCCAGGGTGAACTCGTCGCCCCATGCGGGAGGGGAGGCTGCTCCCAGAATGAGAATTCCGCACAGAACCGGCAGAAGGGCGCGAGTGGTTCGCATGATCGAGCCTCCAATTAATTGATGCGCATGGTCGGAAGATCCTTGGCCAAACTATCACTTTGGGAGCAATATGGAAATCCCCGGCTCGAGTGCGGCGACGCGCCTTGACACACGAATCCGGGTGAGGCATACTTTGATCGGTAACCGCACAAAGTTGGTAGTCCGGTTCCCGCTTGTGCTCGAACCGCAACCTCATCCATCCGCTGGAGGCCTGGGCCATGTCGTGCCGCAATCGCTCTTCCTTCCCCGTCGCCCTGGTCGTCGCCCTTGTCGGTGTCGTGCTCATGGCTTCCGGTTGCAGCAATCGCGACCTGACCGGTCTCGAGCAGGCCCGGGGCAACCGCAACCCGCTGGTGTTTGCCGACGGATATGACCCCGACGTCTATTTCCAGGCATTCTTCCAGACCCACATCACGGCCGTCAGCGTGGATTCGGTCTTCGCCCACGAAGGTCTTGCCCAGAACGGAGCGCGCTCCCTGAAGGTCAATGTTCCGCCATCCGGCTCGTCTCTGGGGTTGTATTCCGGCGGCGTGTTGACCTCCGGCGGCGGGCGCGACCTGGCCGACTTCAACGCCCTGACCTTTTACGCCCGGGCTTCCAGGTCCATCACCGTGGACTTTCTGGGCTTCGGCAACGACAACACCGGGGCCTCGCGGTACGAGGCGGGTCGGGGCGGCGTGGCCCTGTCCACTCCCTGGACCTTTGTGGTGGTTCCCATCCCCAACTCGGCCAAGCTCCTGAACGAGCGCGGGCTGTTCACTTTCGCCGAGGGACTGGAAGCCCCGTACTCCGACGGATACGACCTCTGGTTCGATGATGTGCACTACGCCAAGCTCACCAACATCACCGACCCGCGGCCCATCATGCCATCGAGCAACAAGCAGTACTTCGTGGGTTCCCAGGCCACCATCGGGGGCACCCAGACGACCTTCGACATCGACGGCGTCGACGTTGTGGTGGGTCACATGCCGGGATATTTCGATTTCAATTCCTCCGATCCGTCCGTAGCCCGCGTCGCCGGAACGGGGATCGAAGTGGTGGGCGAGGGGGTCGCCACGGTGACCGCCAATCTGGGTCCGGTCTCGGTAAACGGCGAGGTCACCCTCAACGCCTACCCGGCTCCTGCGGGCCCGGCCCCTGCGCCCACGCTGCCGGCGTCGGACGTGGTCTCCCTGTATAGCGACGCGTACAGCAACAACCCCGTCGACACCTGGAATCCGCACTGGACCTATTCCACGGCCGAGGAGGGAACCTTCGTCCTGGACGGCGACAACATGCGCTCCTACTCGGCCCTGAATTTCGTGGGCATCGAGTTCCTGGGGAACAAGGTGGACGCCTCGGGGATGGATTATTTCCATATCGACGTGTTCGCGCCCTTCGGCTCGGAATTCAAGGTCAAGTTCGTGGTCTTCAGCGCGGGAAACGGCTTTCTGGGCCAGACCGAGCTGACCTTCAATGCGGCATCGGATCCGGCGTTCGTGCCGGGCCAGTGGTCGTCCCTGGACATCCCCTTGTCGGACTTTACTTTCCAGCCCGCCCAGGAGTCCCCGTGGTCGAGTATCGGGCAACTCGTGCTGAGCACGGCCGATGCCCAGCTGGTACTGCTCGACAACATGTACTGGCACCGCTAGTTTCGGCGGGGAAAGTCACTACAAGGCAGCGGGAAAGGACCAGACAGGGTGTTCAAGAGGAAAGCCATCGGCAAGGGATTGCGCCGCGAGGATCCGGATCGTCCCCGCCCGCTGGCAGACGCCGTCCTGCGCCTGATCTGGAAACAGAAACGCATTTCGCGGGCGGAAATCGCGCGCTTGGCGGGCTTGTCCCGTTCGACCGTTTCGGAAGTCGTGGGAGAGATCCTGCCCCTGGGACTGGTGGCCGAGGTCGGTCAAGGGAAGTCCAGCGGGGGGCGTCGCCCCATCGTACTCGAGTTCCGGGACGAGGCGCGGGTGATCCTCGGCGTCGAGATGGGTGGAGCCCACGTCTCGGTTGCCCTCACCGATCTGCGTGGTCGGGTGCTTGCCTGGCGGTCGCGGCCTCATCCGGTGCGCTCGGATCCTACGGGTACGCGCCAACTCGTCGCCGAGCTTTGTGCCCAATGTCTCGCTGATCCCGCTGCCGAGAGCCGACCTCTGGTGGGCATCGGGGTGGCAGTGCCCTGCCCGGTGGATCCTTCCGCTCCGCGTCAGCTGTCCGAAGTGGTCCTGCCCGACTGGGACGGAGAACTCGGCCTGACGGGGCTCGCCGAAGGCTTCGGCGTGCCTCTCCTAATGGACAACGACGCCAACCTGGGCGCACTTGCGGAGAGCTGGTGGGGTCTCGGCGCCGGAACGGATAATCTGGCCTACATCAAGGTGGCCACGGGTATCGGATCGGGCCACATCATCGGCGGCGAGATCTATCGGGGAGCCACGGGGGTGGCGGGAGAGATCGGTCATTTGGCCATCGATCCCCAGGGCAAGCGCTGCCTTTGCGGCCTGCGCGGCTGCCTGGTGACCCTGGTGGGCGGCCAGGCCCTGGAAGACCGGGCGCGTGAACTGTTGCCCGATTTTCCGCACAGTGCCCTTGCCGGCGGGGGATTCACCGTCACCGATATCGAGAACGCCGCCCTGGCCGGCGACGATATGGCCTTGCAGGTCACGAGCGAGGCGGCCCGGCACCTGGGTACGGCGCTGGCCGGCCTTTTGAACCTCATGAATCCCGCGGTCGTGGTCCTGGGCGGGGATTTGAGTCGCCTGGGCGACCTGTTGCTGGATCCCCTGCGCGAACGCGTGCGCAAGCGCACCTTGGTCAGTTCGGTAGCGGCGGCCAGCCTGATGGTCAGCGATCTCGGCGAGCAGTCCGTGGCGGTCGGTGCCGCCACGCTGGTGCTGAAATCCGCCCTCGAGGATTCCCGGTTGTTCACGGCGGCCAGCCTGACCGGCCGGCCAGGAGAGGTGGTGCCGTGATGACCATGCGCACGCTGATGTTGACGATGCTGGCGGCCGGGTATTTGGCCCTGACCGCCGGTTGTCGCGAGGAGACTCCCGTGCCCGTCTATGGCCTGATCTGGTCGGATGAGTTCGAAGGCCCCGCCGGCCAGTTGCCGTCGTCCGGAAAATGGATCTTCGATACGGGGACCGACTGGGGCAACAACCAGCTGGAATGGGATACCGACCTGCCCACCAACGTGAGCCTGGACGGGCAGGGAAACCTGGCCATCACCGCCCGCAGGGAGGAATTTTCCGGCCAGTCCTACACCTCCGGGCGCATCAAGACCAAGGGACTGTTCGAGCGCCGCTACGGACGCTTCGAGGCCCGGATCAAGCTGCCCGTGGGGCAGGGCATCTGGCCGGCCTTCTGGATGCTGGGTAACGACATCGACGGCGTCCACTGGCCCAACTGCGGCGAGATCGACATCATGGAGTACCGGGGTCAGGAACCCCAAATCCTGCACGGCAGCGTGCACGGTCCCGGCTATTCGGGCGACGGCGCCCTCACCAAGACCCACGTCCTCGGCCAAGGCGGATTCACCTTCAGCTTCCACGAATTTGCCGTGGAGTGGAGCCCGCAGGGGATCATCTGGTTTATCGACGGCTACGCCTACCACACCGTCACTTCAATCGACCTGCCCGCCGGCACGAACTGGGTGTTCGATCATCCCTTCTTCCTCCTGCTGAACCTTGCGGTGGGCGGCGACTGGGTCGGCCCACCCGACATTACCACGGAATTTCCCCAGACCATGCTCGTGGATTACGTGCGGGTGTACGGGGAAAAATAAAGCGAGGGCGGGAGTGGGGCTGATCGCCGCCGACTTCCCGCCCTCATCGCCTCCGCGATCTTCCTTTCGCTACATGGCCAGGTGCAGGTAGGTGCGGATCTCCCACTCATTGCCCTTCGGCAATCCGCTCGGGTAGAGCTCGTTTCCGACGGGCTCGATGGCACCCTCGGGATGGTAACGGTTGGAGTACCGATCCAGGGTGCGGTAGGTTCCCCGGATCCCGATGCGCGTCTGGGGCAGGTCGAACCACGCGGGCCGTCCCAGGCTGTACGACAGGTCGCCCATGAGTTGCAACGGGAAGGTCATGTTGAAGTCCTGATGATAGTCGTAAGGGCCGAAGTCGTTGAGCTTCACGTGCCAGGCGAAGGCCACCGCAGGCCAGATGACCCGGCTGTCCACGCTGAAGCGCTTGACCAGGCGGTCGTTGTCTCCCCGCGGCTCGGCGCTGCCGAACACGATGTTGCTGACCATGCGGGCCGAACCGGACACGCGATTGACGATGCGGGCGTGCAGGTCCCACAGCTCCCCGAAATCCCGGGCCGGAGTTCCTCCGGGGAAGGGATAGACGGCGCCGGTCTCCGATACGAACAGCCGAGCGTCGGCGGTGGTGGGGTGATCCCTCAGGGTCAGGCCGAAACTGGTGGCAAATTTGGCGTCCTCGCGGCGGTCGTTGTCCCAGGCCCACATCCAGGTGGCGGGGGTGGGATCGTAGGTGAACATGATCTCGGCGGCCCGGGTTTCCCGGTTGCCGATGACGGCGAAGGCGTCGTCGATGACGTTGCGGGTGTGTCCGGCCGTCCCCACGAGGTCGTCGCTGTGGGGCATGGGGGCGACGAGGGGCTTCTGCCACAGGAAATTGGGGCCGATCTGCCAGTCGCCGATGTTGTAGGCCACGCCGGTCAGGGCGTTGACCTGGTTGCCCGAGCCGCTGTCCTGAAGCTGCCAGCCGGTGAAGGTGGGGATCGACGTCGGTCCGGCGTCCGCTACCAGGCCCATGTAGGCGCCCTGTCCGTACCAGTGCCAGCGGTTCTTCTCCCAGGTCAGCTTGCCCTTGAAACCGAAGGTGTCCTCGGTCTTGATCTTGTCCTGGAGCACGTCCCCGGGGGCGTAGGGCCCGCCGCGCTTCACCAGGTCATCATCCATGAGCTGGAAGGTCTCACCGATGCGGGGCTGGCCGGCCCACAACAGGCCGCCTTGAATGCCCAGGCCCCAGCGCCGGGTTTCCATCTGCAGCGACGCCTTGCGGGTCGTGCGCACGGGGATGGCGACGGAACTGGTCACCTCGGTCTGCTGCTCGAAGTCTTCCTGGAACATGGCCGTCCAACCCGCGCCCAGGAAATTCCGCTGGTGCTTGAGGAACACGGCGGGGTTGGCGCCCCACCACAACTGGGGACCGAAGGCCATCTTCAATCCCGTCAGCGATTTCTTGCCGGTGACTTCGAATCCAATGGGTGCCTCGCCGTTGTAGATGTCGATGTTTTCCCCGTAAAAAGCGTCGCGGTACAGGCCGAAGAAGTCGCCCTCGTACTGCCAGTGCAGATGCCCAACGCGGTAAAAGGCGTCGAGGGTGAACCGGCGATCGTCCCAGGACAGCGAACCCTGGTAGACCTTGACCCGCTCCGTCGAGGGCAGCAGCACCTTGTTGCCGCTGCCGTCGTAGATGATCTTCGACCGCCCGCGGTTCTCGTAGAAGATCTCGTCGATGGGGTTGTTGGGCACCCGGCCGAGCACGTTCACCGACAGGCGGCCCTGGACCGTTTCGCTGGGCTTGGCCTCGAAGTCGGCGTAAAAGGACTGGCCGTGATCGAAGCCCAGGAACGCGGGATATCCGTCATCCTGCGGGCTCTGGATGGACGGTGTGGAGACGTTATCGCCGTTGGTGCTGTAGGTCTCGAATTCCATGCGCAGGCCGGACAGGCGGACCTTGCTCAGCGCGTCGGTGCGCAGGGCGGCCGCATCCCCCCGGGCGGTCAGAACGCCTGCCATGGGCTGGATGTTCGCGAACCAGGAGCGGATGCGGTCCAGGTCCGTGTCCGGGCCGTAGGGATTCAGGCGGAAGGCGTCGCGCAGGCAGTAGTAGGCGGCGCGCGGATAAACGTCGTAGATGCCGCGGGGGTCGGGCAGGCCCTTGGCGCAGATTCCCCACCACTCCTCGTTCATGTTGTTCTCGCCCTCGCGCAAGTCCTCGGGGTAGCCGCCGTTGGGCCAGGAAGCGTGGGTGTCGTGGATGTCCAGCCGTTCTTCCTGCTTGTACTTCCACCAGCCGTCGCTCCACTGGAAGATCATCCCGCCGATGGCGTTGCCGACGCGACCCTTGCCGGCCGACTGCTCGTAGATCTCCTCCCACTGGCCCAGCAGGTAGCGGGCCTGCATGGCCTGATCCTCCTGCATGGTGACCGCGTTGAAGGCGTCGCAGCCGAACTCGGTGTACACGATCGGAATTCCCAGCTTGTCGTGGACGACCTGGTAGAGGTCCCGTGCCGAGATGCCGCGGTACACATTGGTCCCGAACACGTCCAGGCCCGGGCACTCCTCGGCCACCAGGTCGATGTATTGCACGTCACCGTTGGCGATGGCCACCGGGCGACCCGGATCGTGCTGATGGACTGCATCGATGATCTCGCCCATCAACGAATAGAGAAAGCGGGCGCGGAACTGGTTGCGCTCACCCTCGGGCAGGGCTTCGATCTCGAAGGACGACCAGGAGAGGCCGTAGTTGTTCTCGTTGCCCAGCAGCCACATGAGCACGCCCGGGGTGTCCTTGAATTCGTCCACGAGGGCGACGACCTCCGATTTGAGCTGGGCGCGGACCTGCGGGTCGCTGTAGTCGGTCACCGGATGCCAGACCCCGTCGAGGGTCAGGCCGTAGCGACCCACCGTGTGATTCAGCACGGTGTAGATGCCGTACTTCTCGTACACGTAGGTCACCCAGCGAGGCGGCATACCCGCATAGTGCCGGATGGTGTTGACGCCCATGGCCTGCAGAAGAGGCATTTCCCGATCCAGGGCGGCGCGGATCACGTCGTCGGACTGGTTGAACAGGCTGTAGGAGTAGTTCTGCCCGATGGGCATGTGCCCCCAGTTCATGCCGAAAACCATGAAGTCGCGGCCGTTCACCAGAAGGTGTGAGCCGTCCGCGGCATTGGCCACTTCGATGGTGGGCATCGTGTCCGCGGCGGACGCCGCGGGGACGGAGAATCCAGCCGAAAGAAGACCGATCATCAGGGTGCCCAGAACCAGGGCGGCGACGGACGGCCGAATCGGGCGATCAGGGTTGGAAAACACGGGAATCTCCTTCGGCTGGCAGGGAAAGGTCGTCGTCCACTGCATTTTCACGGATAACGGCGTGGTACCAGGCGGCGCTCGCACGGGGGGTCCGGTCGCGGGTGACCGGGTCCACGGCGAACAGGCCGAACTTCTTGGTGAACCCGAATCCCCACTCGAAATTGTCCAGCAGGGACCAGAGGAAATAGCCGCGCAAGGGAACGCCGGCTTCCAGGGCGTTGCGGGCGGCCAACAGGTGCCCGTGCAGATAGCTGATGCGTCGCTGATCGACGATGCGGCCGTCGGGCCCGGGCGCGTCGTCGTATGCGGCGCCGTTTTCGGCGATGTAGATGGCGGGGGGGGCGTAACGGCGATGGATGTCCAGCAGGGCACCCGTGAGGCCGTCGGGATAGACTTCCCAGCCCATGTCGGTCAACTGGTCGACCGGGGCCATGGCGACCGCGACCGGTTTTCCGTCCTCGCCGGCGCGCATGACGATGCGGCTGTAGTAGTTCATGCCCAGGAAATCCAAGGGCGTGCTGATGATGCCCATGTCCCCTTCGTGGACGAAGGGCAACCGGGGTCCGTCCAGGTGCCCGGCCCTGATGCGGTCGGCGACGGCGTCTTCGGGATAGCGCCCCGTGAAGAGCGGATCCAGGAACCAGCGGTTGAAGAAGCCGTCGAACCAGCGGGCGGCGTCGAAGTCCTCGGGGCTGTCGCTGGCCGGCACGACCGGGCAGTGGTTCTGCACGATCCCGTACTCGGCATCGTGGGCCTCGCCGCGCATGGCGCGAACGGCCAGGCCATGGGACAGAAGCAGGTGGTGGGCCACGGCCAGGGCGGTTCGGGGTTCCTTCAGGCCGGGAGCATGGGCTCCTTCTTCGTGCCCGAGGGTGGCGACGCACCACGGCTCGTTGTGCGTGGCCCAGCGCCGCACACGATCGCCCAAGCGGCGGACGACGCAGGCCGCATACTCGGCGAAGGCGGACGTGGTGTCGCGGTCGGCCCAGCCGCCCTTGTCCTGCAGGGCTTGGGGCAGGTCCCAATGAAAGAGGGTGGGGAAGGGTTCGATACCCGCTTCCAGCAGGCCGTCGACCAGGCGATCGTAGTGATCGAGTCCCGCGGCGTTGACCGCGCCGGTGCCCGTGGGGAAAATTCGTGGCCAGGCGATGGAGAAGCGGTAGGAATCCAGACCCAGCTTGCGCATCAGGCCGATGTCTTCGGGCCAACGATGATAGTGGTCGCAAGCGACGTCGGGCCGCGAACCGTCCGTGATGTTGCCCTCACCGTCGGCGAAACGGTCCCAGATGGAAAGTCCGCGTCCGTCCTCTTGGGCCGCGCCTTCGATTTGCTGGGCGGAGGTGGCCACACCCCAGACAAAACCCTCAGGAAATTTCCATTTGGCCACGGTCCGCACCTTCTGAAAAAAACCTTTGTTCGGACACCGAACATAGTGTATGATAGGGGTGGTTCTGTCAAGAGCACATTCTGAGCGTCGAGGCTCCCGGAGGCAACTCGGGAAATCCCCGGCGCCGGCCGGTTCCCGCTCACGTTTCGTGATCACTTGACGCCCGGCTTGGAGGGATTCCCCCGCTTGACAGTTTGGTTTCCGGAGCCTTGGGGCTCCATGCAGGAGGTAATGCAGATGAAATCCCGTGCGGCGCTTCGCTCAGCGGTTCTGAACCTGGCTCTGGCCTGTTTGATTCCCCTGGCCGCTTCGGCGACGGTGGTGTCCTACAGCCAGGATTTCGAATCCCTGGCCCAGACCGGCCTGACGTCCCTCAGCGACGACGGTTGGCTGGTCTATGGCAACGTTTTCACTCCCCTGGGTGCCTACATCTACGGATACGGCGCCTTTCCCGCGCCCAACGACGGCTCGGGCTTTTGCCAGATCGACACCCTTCAGGGTGGAGTCGAGCAGGGCGAAAAGCAGCTGGCCGTCTTCAGCGACTACAACAACGTTGATCATGCCGCCGGCAACCTCATCGAGTCGAACGTCTTCCAGGAAATGACAATCGACTCCACGAACGTGGGAACGGTGTGGACTTTCGCCTTCGACGCCAAGATGGGTCTGCTGCAAAGTCCGTCCACGGCCGGGGTCTACATCAAGACGCTGAATCCCAAGGCCGGATACGCCACGACGAACCTCATCACCGCGGACATGACCAATACGCCGACGACCTGGATGGGCTACACCTTGTCCATCGCCCTGGGGGATTCCAACCTGATCGGTCAGTTGCTGCAGATCGGCTTCACCAACACGGCCACCCTGTACCAGCCGTCCGGAATCTTCTACGACAACATCAATTTCTACCAGAGCGGCGCGGCCGGCATACCGGTGGCCATGCCCGGGGTGGAGTTGCGGCCGAACTATCCCAACCCCTTCAACCCGATCACGACCATCGTCTTCCGCCTCGAGCAGTCCGGTCCGGTCGAATTGGCCGTCTACGACGTGGCCGGTCGCCGGGTGGCCGTCTTGGCTGATGGCATCATGCCGGCCGGCGTCAACGAAGTGCAGTGGAACGGCAAGACCACGGGCGGCGGCGTTGCTGCGGCCGGTCGCTATGGCTATGTCCTGAGGACGGCGGCCGGAACCCTGTCCCGCTCCATGACCCTGGTCAAGTAGGACGGTCATGCAGGGACGCCCGGCAACCAGACGTCAAGCGCTCTCTCCGCAGGTCCCGCAAACGGGGCCTGCGGGGGGATTCATTCCGCGCGACGGAGAGGTGTGGTACCGCATCACCGGCGCGGAACGTCTGCGCCCCTTTTTGGTGAGCCTGGCCAGCGACAGCGATCTGTGGATGTTCATCACCTCAAACGGAGGGCTGACCGCGGGGCGCATCGATCCCGAAGGGGCTCTCTTTCCCTACCTGACGGTTGATCGCCTCCACGAGGCGCACCATCACACCGGTCCGGTGACCCTGTTTCGCGTGCAGGCCCAAGGCAAGGAGCCGCTGCTCTGGGAACCCTTCGCGCCCGAAGGTGGCCGCGATCCCGCGATTTCACGCTACCTGGAAAAAAACACGACGGGCAACCGCATGGTCTTTGGCGAGATCCACTCCGGACTGGGGCTCGCCTTTCGTTACGAATGGTCGCCGTCGGCGAAATTCGGATGGGTGCGCACCGCCACCCTGAGCAACGACGGAAACGACACCTTGCGCGTGGACGTCCTCGACGGTCTGCGCAACATCCTGCCCTGGGGTGTTCCCCTTTCCATGTATCAGCAGGCCTCCAACCTGGTCGACGCCTACCGTCGCTGCGAAGTCGACACCGACACGGGGCTGGGCATCTTCTCGCTCACCGCCGGAATCACCGACCGCGCCGAGGCCGTGGAAGTCCTGCGCGCCAATTCGGTGTGGTGCACCGGCCGGGACGATTTCCGCGTGCACCTGGACCCGGTTTGCCTCCGGCAGTTCCGGGGCGGTGAAGTGATGGCCGCCGACCGGATCTCCAACGGCGGGCGCGGCAACTATCTGATCAGTTTCGCCTGCGAGACCAGCCCCGGCGACCCGGTTTCCTGGCGCCTGGTCTGCGACGGAGGGCTGGACCACGGACGCCTGACGAGCCTGCGCCGAATGATGGAGGATGGCCATCAGTTGGATGCGGGGGTGGCGGCAGACGTGCAGCGGTCGCAGGATTCCCTGCGCCGGCAGGTTGCGGCCGCCGACGGACTGCAATTGACCGCGCGCACGGAGGCCTGGACCCACCACTTCGCCAACACCCTGTTCAACATCATGCGGGGCGGGGTGTTTGCAGACAATTACACCCTTCCGCGGGATGATTTCCTGGCTTTCCTGGAAACCCGCAACCCGGATGTGGCCGCCCGGAACGCAGTGCTTCTGGCCGATCTTCCCGAGGAACTGGAAATCTCGCGCCTGCGCGCGACAGCCGACCGTTCCGGTGATGCGGATCTGGTACGCCTGTCCCTGGAATATCTGCCCCTGCAATTCGGCCGCCGCCACGGGGACCCCAGCCGACCCTGGAACCGCTTCACCATCCGGGTGCGTGATGACGAAGATCGCCCGCTTCTGAACTACGAAGGCAACTGGCGTGACATCTTCCAGAACTGGGAAGCCCTGGCGACCGCCTACCCGGGATTCCTGCCGAACATGGTGGCCAAATTCCTCAACGCCTCGACGGTGGACGGCTTCAACCCCTATCGCATCAACCGCGAAGGGGTGGAATGGGAGGTTGCCGGCAAGGATGACCCCTGGGCCAACATCGGCTACTGGGGCGATCACCAGATCGTCTACCTGACTCGCCTCCTGGAGGCCTGGGACCGGCATGACTCCGGCGGCATGAGCGGCATGCTCGCCGAGGAGATCTTCAGCTACGCCGAGGTCCCCTATCGGCTGAAGACTCCCTCCGAGATCCTGGCCGATCCGTCGCGCTCCATCGTCTTCGATCGCGACCTGGATAATCGGATCGCTTCACGCGTCGCGGCCTCGGGTACCGACGGCAAGCTCCTGCACGGCGCCGACGGTGAGGTGGTGCACGTCAGCATGCTGGAAAAGCTGCTGGTGCCTGTCCTGTCCAAGCTGTCCAACCTGGTTCCCGACGGCGGAATCTGGATGAACACCCAGCGTCCCGAATGGAACGACGCCAACAACGCCTTGGCCGGGTGGGGCCTGTCGGTCGTCACCCTGGCTCATCTGCGTCGTCATTTGAGTCTGCTGGCCGAATTGTTGGAGCGGGAACCGCAGCGTGATTGCCCTCTGTCGGTCGAAGTCCACGCCTGGCTGGAAAAGCTGGAAAAGGCGTATGCCGAGATCCCCGCGCAGCGCGCAGGGACCGACCGCCGCCGATTCCTGGACACCGTCAGTGAGGCCTTCGCAGACTATCGCCAGGCCGTATACAGCGATGGGATTTCCGGCCATCGAGCCCTGGATGCCGGGCGCGTCGCCGCCTTTTTCCGGCTGGTTCTGGCGGAAGTGGATCGTAGCCTCGCCGCCAACCGACGGCCCGGCGGCCTGTATCACGCCTACAACCTGATGCAGCCGAACTCCGATGACGGCCTGGAAATCGGCAGGCTGCAGATAATGCTCGAGGGCCAGGTGGCCGTCCTGGGGTCGGGCATTCTGGGCGCCGAGGAATCGGTGAGCCTGTTGCGGACCTTGTTCGCGAGCGAGCTGTATTGCCGTGATCGCGGCAGTTTCCTGCTCTATCCCGAGCGTGAACTTCCAGGGTTCCTGCAGCGCAACCGGATTCCCGATGGCGCCACCGAGGAGATCCCCCTGCTGCGCGAGCTGCTCGCCGTCGAAACGGGCACCCTGGTACGCCGGGATGCCGAAGGAATCTGCCGCTTCCATTCCGACCTGGTCCGGGCGGCCGACCTGGAGGCCGCGCTGAACACCCTGGCGGAGGATTCCGCCTGGACCAAGACGGTGGACCGCGACCGGGAAGCCGTCCAGGGTCTATACGAGGCGGTTTTCCATCATCTGTCCTTCACCGGGCGCTCGGGAACCATGTACGGGTACGAGGGGCTGGGCTGCATCTACTGGCATATGGTGGGCAAGCTGTTGCTGGCGGTTCAGGAGACCTTCGAGCGCGGGCGAGATGCGGGATGGGACGGCGCCATGCTGAACGAGCTGGCCGGGCTGTACTTCCGCATCCGCGGGGGTTTGGGCTACCGCAAGTCCGTGGCCGAATTCGGAGCCTTCCCCAGCGACCCGTATTCCCACACCCCAGGAGATGGCGGCGCGCGGCAACCGGGAATGACCGGCCAGGTCAAGGAAGAGATCCTGACCCGGCTGGGCGAGCTGGGCGTTCGGATTGACGGTGGGGAGGTGCGGTTCGCTCCGGCCCTGCTGGAAAAATCGGAATTCCTGGACGAACCGCGCGAGTTCATCTACCGCGATACTTCCGGGCGTTGCCAGGCGCTTTCCCTGCAGGCCGGTGAACTTGCCTTCACCCTCTGCCAGACCCCGGTGGTCTACCGCCTGGGCGAGGGGTCGGCCGGATTGATCGTCACGTTCGCCGATGGGGGCACGAAGGTTCGCCAGGGCAACCGGCTGGGCACCTCGTTGTCCCGTGAGCTTTTCTCCCGCAGCGGGCGCCTCGCCGTTCTGCGTGTCGAGGTGGCGGCCGATTCCCTGGATGGATGGACTCCCCTCGCCGTGGAATGAGTCATGAACCTGCGGGCCTCGACCGTGCTGACCTGTGTTCTCGGTTTTCTTGGCGCCACCACGACCGCTTCGGCGCAGTGCATCCTGAGCAACCCCAGTTTCGAGATCGCCGACTCCGGAGGAAACGCCTTCGGCGGCTGGATTCCGTTCGGCAACGTGGGGTCGACGAACATCGCCTCACACGGCTCGGTGGCCGCCCGGGTCAGCGGTCCCGACAATGGGTCCTGGGAAGTATCCGGCTACTGGCAGGGCCTGGACTGCGTGGTCGGCGAGCAGTGGCGCGCCACCGGCTGGGTCCGGGTGCCTTCGGTCAACCCTCTGGTCGGCGGCAACGCCGCCCTCGTCAACATCGAGTGGCGGGATTCGGCCGACGGACTGATCAGTTACGATTCCTTCACCGTCGCCGACAACCTCTCCCCCATCGACCAATACCTTGAATTCTCGGTCCTGAGCAATCCGGCCCCGGTCGGAACAGTGAAGGCGCGCATCCTGCTGGGCGGCCTGCAGAGCCCCGTCGATCCGGTCTCGGACGTGGATTTCGACCAGGTCACGTTCTTCAGCACCTCCTCGCCGACCATGGACGAGTTGCAGTGGACCGATTTCCCCGGCGGCCGGACCCTGGATTTCGCGGGCTACACCTGGCGGGTCAAAGGCACCGGATATTATGGACCCGGCCCGAACGTCTTTTCCGATGCGGCCGACGCGGTCTGGACCGACGACGGCGGAGATCTGCACCTGACGTTGGCCCAGCGCCGGGGCACCTGGCAAAGCACCGAGGTCGTGCTGGAAGAGGCGCTGGGATACGGCGACTACATCCTGACGACCACGGGCAGGTTGGACACCCTCGACATCCAGGCGGTTCTGGGGATCTTCCTTTGGCAGTACGGACCCTGCTGGGATCCGTCGTACCTGTGGTGGAATCCCTTCAACGAGATCGACATCGAGTACGGCCGCTGGGGAAACCCCGCCCAGGGCATCGGCCAGTTCGTGGCCCAACCCTACGACTGGCCGGGCAACCTGACCCGTTTCGACACGGTCTTCAGCGCAGGGGAAGTGGTCAGCCACGCCATGCGCTGGCTGGCCGACCGCATCGAGTACCGCGTGTGGCGCGGCGGGCCTGCCGACGAGACGGCGGGCAACACGGTGGTTTCCTGGACCTACACCGGGCCCCACATTTCCCGGCCCGAACAACCACGCATGCACCTGAACCTGTGGCGCCTCGATCCGGCCGTGCCGTCCACGAATCAGGAAGCCGTATTCAGCGACTTTGCCTTCATCCCCGAGGGTGCCGCCTCGGCGGCTCCCGGCGAAGACTCTCTTCCTGCCGTGCCGCAGGGACACTTGTCGGATGCCGCCCCCAATCCCTTCAATCCGCGCACCCTTTTGCGCTTCACCCTGGATCGGGAGGGGCCCGTTTCGTTGAAGATCTACACCCTCGAGGGTCGGCTCGTGCGCACCCTGGTCGATGCGCAGCTGGCGCAGGGAGACCATGAGTTTCTTTGGGACGGGCGCGACCAGCGCACCCGTGCCCTCCCTTCCGGGGTCTATGTTTACCAGCTCCAGGGGCGGGATTTCGTGGAGTCGAAGAAGGCCGCCCTCCTGAAATGATTTCACGGCGCATATAACATGTTGACAAGAAATAAGTTAAATTTTTGAAAAATTTATAGCAATTCCGACATTTTGTACTTGATTCGGTTTCCGAACATAGTCTATAATGGTCGAGTCGGAATTAAGGCCGGAAGGGTTCCACCAGCCCTCCGCCTTGCAAGGGGGACGCCCCCCCAAACCCCGGGCAACACTGGGTCATCTGCAAAGAGAGGTCTTGGAAATGAAGAAGTTTGTTATCGCTCTGCTGGCCACGGCGATGCTGATCGCCCTGCTGCCGACCGCCGGTCTGGCGCTGTCTCCGTACAGCGAAGACTTCGAGAGCCTGAACCAGGCCGACACTTCCGCCCTTGGTAACGCCGGTTGGCTGGTCTTCGGCAATGTCTTCGGCCCCGCCTGGGACTACTGGTACGGCTACGGCGTTTTCCCCGCTCCCAACGACGGCGCGGCTTTCTGCGCCATCGCCACGGGTGAGGGTGGCGCGGCTCAGGGTTCGCAGCAGCTGTCGATCTACAACGACTACAACAACGCCAACCACGGCGACGGCAGCAATGCCCACATCGAATCCAACGTCTTCCAGGAACAGGTCGTCGGCCCGGCCGACGTGGGCGAGACCTGGGTTTTTGCTTTCGACGCGAAATTGGGCAATCTGGTCAGCCCCTCGACGGCCTTGGCTTTCATCAAGACCCTGGATCCCAATGCGGGTTACGCCACGACCAACTTCCTGACCATGGATATGACCGGAGCATCCTCCACCTGGGGCAGCTACTCCATCTCCATCTATATCGACGCTTCCCTGGTGGGCCAACTCATGCAGATCGGTTTTTCGAGCACCGCCTCCAACTACGACCCCTCGGGCGTGTTCTACGACAACCTCGTTCTCTACCGCTCCGTGGTCGTGGGCGACGAGGACGCCAGCTGGGGCGAAGTGAAGAGCCTGTTCCGGTAACCGAAACATGACATTCATGACTCGCTGAATCTTCTCCCCCTGTCGCTGCGGCGGCGGGGGGAGTCGTTTTGCCCGGCGGGGAATCCCCTTGTGTTTGTCCGGACCGCGGCCAATGATGATCCGGACTTTTGTGGCCAGCCAACGAAGAGGATCGAGGCATGAAAGCAGCACCCCATTACGAAACCGCACCCGGCGACCGCATTCCCTTCGGGCAGAAGCTCGCCTACGGCGCCGGGGCCTTCGTCAACAACCTGCTGTCGGCCGCCAGCGGGGGCATGATGATCGTCCTGAACCTCGGTCTTGGCATGAACCCGGCCCTGGTGGGGCTGCTGGGGGCCATCCCGCGCCTGACCGACGCCTTCACCGACCCGGTGATGGGCTACGTCTCCGACAATGCCCGCACCCGCTGGGGCCGTCGCCGGCCCTTCATCTTCACCGGCGTCTTCGTCGCGGCCATCCTCTTCGCCGTGCTCTGGCAGCTCCCGACCGGTAAGAGCGAGATGTTCATCTTCTGGTGGTTCCTCATCGGCTCGATCCTTTTCTACGCGGGTTACACCTGGTGGGTCACCCCGTGGGTCGCTCTGGGCTACGAGTTGACTCCCGACTACCACGAGCGCACGCGCCTGATGGGTACCCAGAACTTCATCGGGCAGCTCGCCTACGTGGTCTCGCCTTGGTTCCTGTGGATCATGAACAGCGGGAGGATCTTCCGCAACGCCGCCGGGGAACCCGACCAGGTGACCGGCGCGGCGGGCCTGGCCGTCGTCGTGGCCCTGGTGACGGTGGGGCTCGGAATCCTGCCTGCGATCTTCCTGCGCGAGCGCCTGAAAGACGTGGCGGTGACCGAGGCGGCCGAGGCGACCCGGCCCCGGGGCCTCGCCGAGAACGTGGTCGAGTTCCTCCGCGGGTTCAAGATCACCATGAGATCCGGACCTTTCCTCAAATTGTGCCTGGCGACCTTCCTGGTCTTCAACGGCTTCATCCTGATCTCCGCGTTCGCTTCCTACGTGATCATCTACTACGTGTGCGGCGGCGACCAGGCAATGGGTGCCCGCTACCTGGGCATGGCCGGCACGGTCGGCGGAGTCTGCACTTTCGGGGTGGTCGTCTTCGTCACCTGGCTTTCCACACGGATCGGCAAACGGCGCGCGTTCATTCTGGGTGTCGGAGTGTCGATCATCGGCTACGCCCTCAAGTGGATCTGCTACAATCCGGCCCACCCGTGGCTGGTCCTGGTGCCCGCGCCCCTGATGGCCTTCGGGTTGGGGACCCTGTTCACCATCGTGCCGTCGATGATCGCCGACGTGGTCGACACCGACGAGGTGCAGACCCACGAGCGCCGCGAGGGCATGTACGGCTCGATCTTCTGGTGGACGGTGAAACTCGGTCTTTCCGCCGCCCTGGCGGGAAGCGGCTATCTGCTCAACGCCACGGGCTTCGACGTGGATCTGGGAGGGGGTCAGGCCGCGAGCGCGATCACCCTGATGCGTTTGTGTGACGCGGGGATTCCCGTGATCACCTCCGCCATCGCCATCTGGGCCGTGGTGACCTTTCCCATCACCGAGGAAAGCGCCCACGCGGTGCGGAAGCAGCTGGAGGAGCGGCGGGGGAAGGCGTAGCCGTAATCCGGTATCCAATTTATATTGATTCTCAGCCTCCTCGTCGAGGGGGCCTGTGGGAACATACTGGAACTTGTTGATTTTGAAGGCGAACGAAGCCTGCCGCATCGATTTCCGGATCGCCGTCTGAACGAGTTCTCCCGTGAATGAATTCGCATCAGGCACGGAACGAACGGACTGTCATGGAAGAGCCATTTGAACATCTGGATCCTCGGGATCAGGAAGCCCTGCTCGAGGAATTGCGCGATATCATGCGTGAACCGGACGAGAAAGTCGCGGCGGAGCGTCGCCGGCGGCTGGCGACCAAGTATCGCGAGAGCCATCCCGACATCGCCGCCTGGTTGTCCGATTCCCCGCTCCCCGGCGAGACCCGTGAAACGCCCCTCCTCGAAAGGCTGCCGGTCATCCCGGAACGGGCCAACGCCCTGAAGGGCGAAGTCGTCCTGGTGAAGTACGGCGGCAACGCGATGGTGGACGATGCCCAGAAGCAGAGGGTGATTGCGGATGTCTGCGCATTGAAGAATCTCGGCGCCCTTCCGGTCGTCGTCCACGGCGGTGGTCCCGCGATCAGCGAACTTCTCGGCGATGTGGGGGTGAAGTCCCGGTTCGTCGGCGGTCACCGCAAGACCGATCGGACGACCATGTCCTATGTCGAGATGGCGCTCAGCGGAAAGGTCAACAGCGAGATCGTCAAGCTGATCGGCTTCAACGGCTACAAGGCAGCCGGGTTCTCGGGCAAGGACGGCAACCTGGTCACGGCGATGAAACGCATCCACAGGGTGCGCGAAGGCAAGAAGCTGCGCCGGACCGACCTCGGGCTGGTCGGGGACGTGAAATCGGTCAACCCCGATCTCGTGCACGTGCTGCTGAAGGCGGACTACATTCCGGTGATCGCCCCGGTAGGCCTGGGCGAGGACCTGGAGGACTACAACATCAACGCCGACATGTTCGCCGGGCACATGGCCGTGGCCCTGAATGCCGTGGCGTACGTGGTGTTGACGGATGTGGACGGCATCTTCGTCGATACCGAAAACCCCGACACCCTGATCACCGAGTTCAGCGACCATGCGGCCCGCGAAGAGCTCGGCCGCATCGTCCAGGGCGGCATGATTCCCAAGGTGGAGTCCTGCCTGGTAGCCCTGAAAGGCGGAGTGCGGGAAGCCCACATCGTCAACGGCACGAGCGCCCACTCCATGCTGCTCATACTGTTGACCCAACAGGGGAAAGGAACTACAATCCATTCCACTCATGCATGACTCCGATTTAAATCCTGATCCGACCCCGGCGCTGGATCAGAAATACCATTTTCCCCTCTACGAGCGTTACCCGGTGACCCTTGTCCGCGGCCAAGGTGCGCGGGTGTGGGACGTCGACGGGAAGGAATACATCGACGCCCTCTCGGGAATCGGGGTCAACAGCATCGGCCACTGTTACCCTGCCGTGGTCGAGGCAATTCGTGACCAGGCCGGAAAGCTGATCCACACCTCGAATCTCTACTATCTCGAGCCGCAGGCGAGGCTGGCCAAGCGGCTCACCGAGGCGGCGGGTATGGACCGGGTCTTCTTCACCAACAGCGGAACCGAAGCGGTGGAGGGTGCCCTGAAGTTGGCCAGGCGATACGCCGGCAAGCAGGGGCGCAGCGGCCGGATCGTCGCCATGGAGGGGTGTTTCCACGGGCGCAGCATGGGGTCGCTCTCGGCCCACAGCGAGAAACAGAAGCAGAATTTCCAGCCGTTGCTGTCCGGTTTCGAACGTGTCCCCTTCAACGACATCGAGGCCCTTACGGGCGCGGTGGACGACCAGACCATCGCGGTGATCTTCGAGCCCGTGCAGGGAGAGGGCGGCGTGCGGCTCGCGCCGGACGATTTCCTGGTCCGTGTGCGTGAACTGTGCGACCGGACCGGCGCCCTGATGATCCTGGACGAGATCCAGTGCGGCATCGGCCGGACGGGCCGGTTCTTCGCCTTCCAGTACGCCGGTATCACGCCCGACATCCTCACCAGCGCGAAGGCCCTGGGCGGGGGGATGCCCATCGGTGCGGTGCTGGCCGGTAACGAGGTGGCCTCCGCTTTCGAATCCGGGGACCACGGCACCACTTTCGGAGGCAATCCCCTGGCCTGCGCGGCAGCCGACGCCACCCTCCGGGTGGTCCAAGAGGAGAAACTGGTCGAGCGGGCCGCCGAAATGGGCGCCTACCTGGCCCAGCGAATCCGAAAAGCGGCGGGCGACCATCCCGCGATTCGCGAATTGCGGGGACGGGGCATGATGGTCGGGGTGGATATCGGGTTCGACGGCAAGCCGCTGGTGGCGAAGATGCTGGAGCGCGGCGTGCTCGCCAACTGCACGGCGGAGACGGTCATCCGGTTTTTGCCTCCGCTCAACATTCCGCGTGAGGATCTGGATACCGTGATCGATGTCTTCCTCGATCTGCTCGGCGACGAGGAAGCGGCGAGGAATTGAAATGTCTCCCCTGAAAATCGGAATCGTCGGTGCGACCGGCTATACGGGCAGCGAACTGGTGCGCCTGCTCGGCGCTCACCCGCAGGTCTCGGTCGAGATCATCACCTCCCAAAGCCGGGCCGGAGAGCCCTTCAGCGCCGTGCATCCGGCTTTTCGCGGCCTGGAGGACCGTCTGCTGCAACGGGTCGAGGACCTGGAGGGAATGGACCTCGACCTGGTGTTCCTGGCGTTGCCTCATGGCGTATCCATGTCCTTTGTGCGCGATCACGGCATCGCACGTTTCCGCATCATCGACCTCTCCGGCGATTTCCGCCTGGGGACGGCCGAAGCTTACGAAAGATGGTACGGCCAGCCGCATGTCGTCCCCGAATTTCTTGGAGAGGCGGTTTTCGGCCTGCCCGAACTGAATCGGCGAAGCATCAAGAGCGCCCGACTGGTCGGCAACCCCGGCTGCTACCCCACCGCCTCGACCCTCGCCTTGGTCCCGCTCCTGAAGCACGGGCTCATCGACCCCGCTGGCATCGTGATCGACGCCAAGTCGGGGGTGAGTGGTGCGGGGGCGAAGGCGAAAGCGGCCACCCATTTCCCCGATGTCTTCGGCAACTTCAAGGCCTACGCTCTTCTGGGCCACCGCCATACTCCCGAAATCGAGGAAACCCTCAGCCGGGTCGCGGGGCAGGACGTGCAGTTGCTGTTCACTCCCCACCTGCTGCCCATCGACCGCGGAATTCTCGTCACCGCTTACGCGCTTGGCGCCGAAGGTGTCGACGATGCGGGCCTCAAGGCGGCGTACCACGACTTCTACCGGGATGAACCCTTCGTGCGCGTTGTCGATGCTCCTCCCGCGGTCAAGCAGGTGCGCGGCTCGAATTTCTGCGACGTGTTCGTGGCCCACGATGCCCGTACCGGCCGCGTGGTTGCCCTTTCGGTTCTCGATAATCTGGTCAAGGGCGCGGCAGGCCAGGCCGTGCAAAACATGAATCTCATGTTCGGTCTGCCTGAGCGGACCGGGCTCCAACAGGGACCACTGCACCCATGAAGAAAATCAGCAAGACCGTGTCCTATCCGAGTGGCGTCGAGGGTTCGATGCAGAAGAACATCACGGATGTGAGAGGTTTCCGCACCTGGGGGGCCTACACCGGTGTGAAGAACAAGCGGCGCGACCTGGCAATCATCTTCTCGGAGGTGCCCGCCAGCGCCGCCGCGGTGTTCACGCGGAACGTGATCGTCGCCGAGCCCGTCAAGATCAGCCGGGAGGCGATCAAGGACGGGCGGGCCCAGGCTTTCGTCATCAACTCCGGGAACGCCAACGCCTGCACCGGAGAACAGGGGCGCGCGGGGGCCGAGGCGATGGTCAAGGCCGCTTCCGATGCGCTCGGGGTCGCACCGGGCCTCGTGATCATCGCTTCGACCGGGATCATCGGCAAAACCTTCCCGACGGAGAAGGTGGTCAACGGCATCCACCGCACCGCGGGCAAGCTCTCGGGTCTGCGTCTCGCGGGGACCCTCGCAGCCAACGCGATCCTGACCACCGACACCTTTGCCAAGTTGAGCTACACCCAGTTCAGGATCGGCGAGAAGGATGTGAACATGGCCGGCCTCGCCAAGGGGTCCGGCATGATTCACCCGGATATGGCGACCATGCTCGCCTTCATCGTGAGCGACGCCGCCATTTCCCCGAAACTGCTCAATGAGGCCCTGAACGAAGCCGTGGACGACTCGTTCAACATGATCACGGTGGACGGCGACACCTCGACCAACGACATGGTCGGCGTGATGTGCAACGGTCTCGCGGGCACCAAGGCGATCACCGGCAAGGGCCCGGACTACGACATTTTTCTCGCACAGCTCAAGAGCCATTGCATCGATCTCGCGCGCCAGATCGTTTCCGACGGGGAGGGAGCGACCAAGATGATCCGCTACGACGTCGAGGGCGCCGCGACACGAGATGATGCGCGCCGGATCGCCCGCACCATTTCCGATTCGAGTCTGGTGAAGACCGCATTCTTCGGGCGGGACCCCAACTGGGGACGGATCATCGCGGCCGCGGGCCGCGCGGGGGTATTGTTCGATCCGGACAACGTCGACCTCTGGATTTCCACCTCGAAGACATCCCTGCAGTTGCTGGACGCCAGCCAGCCGATTCCGAACGTCCGTCGCAAGGCGAAAAGCATGATGCGGGCGAGCTTCCTCGCGGTGCTGCTCGACCTCAACCAGGGGGACGCCAAGGCCACGGCCTGGGGTACGGATTTCTCCTACGACTACGTGCGGATCAATGCGGAGTACAGCACCTGACCGCACCCGGACCGCTCGAGTTCCGGTGGCGCCTCGCGCCGATGTTTTGTTCATTCACCACAAGAGCTTCGACCGCGGGGGACGGGCAGGGCGGCGACCATCACACCCTTGGTTTCTCATCTTTTGCGATCCGGCACAACCCTTGCGGAATGTTCCGGGGCCGCACGGGTATAACCCGCGGCCGGGACGCCCGCACAGGGCCAGGGAAGGCGATATAGGGATCCAGACGGGGGTCGATCATGGCTGAAGTGACTCAGAATCCGCTGCATAACCACTTGGTGGCGTTGAAGAACGGCGAACGCGTGTTCGAGAACGCGTTTCAGGGGATCACGCGGATGATTCTCTCCGACGAGATCGAAAAGGTGGTGGCCAACGGCCGGACCACCTACGATTTCAAGATCTTTCGTCGGGGAAAGAAACACATCATCGGGCTGTATGATGAAATCAACAGCTTCGTGTCCTACGTCAAGGACGCCGCCGAGGGCGGCAGCAGCAAGGAGATGGCCTACGTCCTGGTGGGCGAACCGGGCAACGGCAAGACCTTCTTCGTGGAATACGTCAGTCGCCTGTACCGGGAATTTCTTGCCGTGGACCCCAACCACAAGTGCACCTTCCGCTTCAACGGGCTGGATAAAATCGGGACATACGGCAAGATCGCGACCATCGAAAGCCAGACCTACGAGGACCCCTGCATCCTGGCGATGAACCTCCTGGAGACCCCCGAGGAGAGCCGTGGTTACCTGGCCCGCAAGATCGGCCTGAGCGACGAGCAGCTCGACGGAATGTACGTCAACTACCGCCCGCTGGGCGCCTGCTCCGGCTACATCTGGAACGACATCCGCCAATACTGCCAGGGCAAGATCACCGACATGCTGGGCTTCGTGGACATCATTCCGGTGCCGTTGACCGAGAGCCTGGGCACCATCACCGGGAAGTACCCCGCCAAGGACAAGATCACCTCCAGCGCCGTGGACCTCCTGGGCGAGGAGTCGATCCAGCGCCTGCTGCACATCACCGACACCAACAATCCGTACCGCTTCGACCTGCGGCGCGGCGCGCTGGCGCGTGTGGCCGGGGGCGGCATCCACTTTTCCGACGAGATGTTCAAGAACAAGAAGGACCTCGTGCAGGTCTACCTGGGCGTGATCCAGAACCGCACCATCGAGATCGACGGCTACAAGTGGCCCATCGACACGCTGATCATCGCCACCAGCAACAACAGCGAATTCAACCGCTTCCTGGCCGAAAAGGAGGAAGCGCCCATCGTCGACCGTTGCCGGATCAGCTACATCTCGCACAACACCAACTACAAGCTGCAGACCGCGCTGACCCAGTACGCCGTCGGCAGCGAGACCAAGACCACCCTGATGCGCGAGGAACTGCACCAGGATCCGAATTTGAACTACGCCGCCAGCACCGCCGCGGTGCTGACACGCCTGCCCCACAGCGAGAAGCTGACGCCCATCGAGACCATGAAGCTGGCGGCCGGTGAAGTGGCGGGCGAGAAGAGCATCAAGGCCCTGGCCGAGGTCATCGACACCCTGAGCCAGGATACGGACATCACCAACCGCTTCGGTCAGCGGGGACTGGGCCAGCGCAACCTGGGTCGCGCCATCCAGCTCATGATCGAGAGCAGCGAGACCAACGAGGGCCGCTGCATGTTCGCCTACGACGTGTTCAAGGCGATCGACCGAGTGATTCTGGATTACGTGAACGAACCCAACGACCGCGCCAAGTACCTGTCCGACCTGAAGATCGCCCGGGGGCTGTACCGCGAGCGGATCATGACCGAGATGTTCAACGCCTACATGGACGAGCCCCAGGCCATCCGCAAGGACGTGATGAACTACGTGAACATGATCATCGGCATCGACGCCGAACAGCTGGGCCAGGACAAGATGTGGAAGTACAAGGATCCGCAGACCGGCGAGCTGAAGGCCCTGAAGGTGGATGAGCGCTTCATCCACAGCATCGAGGAACGGCTGCAGCTGAAGACCGACGAACAGCGCGAGACCTTCCGGACCTCGATCCGCAAGATCTACGGCCAGAAGATCAGCCTGGATCCCAACTACGATTTCATGGACAACCTCGAGCTGGTCAAGGCCGTCACGGACGTGCGGCTCAAGAGCGACATCGCCGGCGCGGGGAGCCTGATCGGCGCCCTGGCCAACCGGACCAACGAGGAGAACCAGAAGCTGTACGATCGCATGATCGACACCATGTTCAACAAGCTGAACTATTGCCGGACCTGCGCGCAGAAGACCATCGAGTACTTCTGCACCCAGGAAGACGAAAACTAGGTCGCACCATGGATCCGAGACTCGAGGCCTACCTGGATCGATTGCAGGCCGCCGGCGCGGATCCCGCCAGATTGGCGCGCCTGCGCCACGAGGCGGTGGACGGCGGCTGCGACCACGGTCCGCTCGATCCCTGGTCGGCGGTGTTCACCCCCGGTGTGGACGTTCTGCGCGGCGTCGCGGGAATCTACGATCAGGCCGATCTTTCCTGGATCCAGGCCCTGAGCGTTGAGAACGGCTCCTACAGCGTGCGCATCAAATCCCTCGACGACCTGATGGAGCGCGACAAGCGGCGTGAAAAGGACGGCTTTCCCCGCAAGATCCGCATCGGCAAGCTGGTCAAGCCCGGTCGCGGCGGTCGCGAGAAGGTCGTGGTCGTGCCCACCACCGTGGAGGAGAAATTCGTCCACGACCCCAACTTCCGGGAACAGGCCGAGGGTGGCGGTTCCGGAGGCAGCGGCGAGGGCGAAGAGGGCGAAGTCATCGGCGAGCAGCCTGTGCGGCCCCAGCCGGGAGAAGGCGACGGTGCCGGCCCGGGCCAGGGCGAAGGCTCGGATCACGAGATGGAGTCCAACGCCTACGATCTGGGCAAGATCCTCACCGAGCAATTCTCCCTGCCCAACCTGCAGAACAAGGGCAAGAAGCGTTCGCTGACGCGCTACAACTACGACCTGACCGACCGCCATCGCGGGTTCGGCCAGCTCCTGGACAAGAAGGCCACCCTCAAGCAGATCATCCGGACCAACCTGGCGCTGGGCCGCATGAAACCCGACGAGGAACCCGACGCCACGGGCTTCCTGGTCGCCCCGCAGGACAAGATCTACCGCATCCTGTCGCGGGAAAAGGACTTCGAGAGCCAGGCCCTGGTCTTCTTCCTGCGCGACTATTCGGGCTCGATGAGCGGCAAGCCTACCGAGATGGTGGTCAGCCAGCACGTGATGATCTACAGCTGGATCCTCTACCAGTACGGCGGCCAGGTGGAATCCCGCTTCGTGTTGCACGATACCGAGGCCAAGGAAGTGCCCGATTTCTATACCTACTACAACAGCCGCGTGGCCGGGGGCACCCGGGTCGCCGCGGCCTTCCGGCTGGTCAACGAGATCGTCGCCAAGGAGAACCTGGCCCGGGACTACAACATCTACGTCTTCCACGGCACCGACGGCGACGACTGGGACAGCGAGGGCAAGGAAATGCTGCCAGAACTGGAGAAGATGATGGGTTACGCCAGTCGTGTGGGCGTGACCATCGCGCAGAACAACCACGGGTCGGGAGACGAGACCGAGGTCCAGAAGTATCTGGAGAAGTCGGGGCTCCTGAAGGAAAAGCCGCACCTGTTGCGGATGGACGTCATGGGCGAGGACGCGAACGAAGGCCGGATCATCGAGGGCATCAAGCACCTGATCGGCGAGTAGGAAGCCATGGAACTGATCGACCAACACGCCAAGGCCATCATGGAGGGCTGCAAGGAGCGCGCTCGCGACGCCGGGCTTTGCTTCCAGGACGAGACCCTCGAGTACATCGTGACCAACCGCGATCTGCTCGAACTCTCGCCCAAGGTCATGATCCCCACCATGTACGACTACTGGGTGCACGACGTCGAGGTGCTCAAGGGCAAGGGCCGCTACGAGCTTTATCCTAGCAACCCCTTCGAGACGGTCGTCAACACACGGCCGGCCATCAGCTATTACAACGACAACAACCCCGACTGGCTCAACGTGATGATCTTCTATCACGTTCTGGGCCACATCGACTTCTTCCAGAACAACCTCTACTTTCGGCACACCTGGGACGACGACTTCACGGGCCAGGCGCTGGCCGACAAGCGGGTCATCGCGCGCCTGCGCAGCGAACACGGCCGCTGGGTGGACTACGTGATCGAGTTCGCGCGCTCCCTGGACAACCTGGTGGACTTCCACGGACTGCTGTCGGATCTGCACCGTCCACGGCGCGACGGGGTCTCGACGCGGGTCGATTACTATTTCGACGTCTTCCTGCAGGAGCGCAAGAAGGTCCGCATCAACGATTACGTGAAGGAGATCGAGCGGTACAACGTCTGCCTGCGCACCGGCGGCGCCGAGGGCGAGGAGATCTTCTTCGGCGAGGTCAACGCCCGCTATCCGGAGTTCGCCGCGCTGTTCGAGAAGGGCGACCGCGAACCGCGCCGCCACACCCGTGACGTGCTGCAGTTCCTGCTGGACCATTCCCCCTTCCTGGCCAACGAGGAGAACCGCTGGATGCAGGACGTGTTGCAGGTCGTCCGCGAGACGTCGCTCTACTTCCAGCCCCAGATCCGCACCAAGATCATGAACGAGGGCTGGGCCAGCTACTGGCACGAAACCCTGTTCATGCAGGATGACCGCATCAAGGGCCACGAGGTGGATTTTGCGCGGGTCAACTCGGCGGTGACGGCCATGCCGCGGGTGGGCCTGAACCCCTACGCCCTGGGCATGCGCCTGTTCTACTTCATCGAGGAAGGCGCGGACAAGGGCCGTTATTCCCTGGACTTCGATTTCCTGCGCGACGCGGACCAGCGCCGCGAATTCGACCGCCACACGGGCAACGGTCGCAACTTCATCTTCGCGGTACGGGAGAACTATAACGACTTCCTGTTCGTCAACACCTTCGTCGAACAGGATTTCATCGACCGGAACAAACTCTTCGTGGCGGACAAGGTCATGGACGAGCAACGCATGGTCTGGCGCTGGTACGTCAAGAGCCGTCGGGCGGACGACTACAAGGCCATGATCCGCGAATCGCTCTACCACCCGCCGCACATCACGGTGGACGTCGACAAGACGGGTGAGGACACCCTCTACCTCGTCCATCATTTCGAGGGCATGCCCCTGGTCGGCGAATTCATCCAGAACACCATGCTGGGGCTGGAATTCCTGTGGGGCGGCAAGGTCACCCTGGAGACCACCGAGGTCAAATCCGTCAAGAAACCCGACGTCAAGCAGCCCTCGTTGCCGGGCATGGCGCCGGACCCGGAACCCGAACCGGAGATCACCTGGCAGCGTGTGCGCTATGTCATGAAGGACCGCAAGCTGGGCAAGGGGGTGGTTTAGCATGGACGAGGTGCGCAGGATCATGAAGAATCTGGCGGGCAGCCAGGAGATCGAGGATCAGGAGCGGGCCATTCCCTTCGATGAGTTCCTCGTCCTGATGCGCCGGCATCCCGCACGGACGATCCGCAACATCCACCAGATCTTCCATGACATGGTCAAGACCTTCGTGGGCGAGGGTGTCGACGAGTACCCCGGGGATCCCGAATCCATCAATTTCATCGGCTTCGATTTCACCCCCCTGCTGGTCGATGGTTCGGATCAGCCTTTCTTCGCCGACCGCCTCTTCGCCAACCGTCTGATGTCCATGATCGACGGCCTGCGCGGCGGCGCCCAGCAGAACAAGATCTACCTCTTCGACGGCCCTCCGGGTTGCGGCAAATCGACCTTCCTGAACAACCTGTTGCGGAAGTTCGAGGAGTACGCCAACAGCCCGGCCGGAACCCGCTACGAGGTGGTCTGGCACCTGGACCGCAGTCTGGTCGAAGGCGGGCGCAGCGAGGAGGGAGGCAGTCGCCTGGGCCGGCTCCTGGAACGACACGGCGAGAGTGGGGATGCGGACGACATGCAGGACCGCCAGCGTTTCCTGGAGGTCCCCTGTCCGAGCCACGACAACCCCCTGCTGCTGATCCCCCGAAAGCGGCGCCCGGAATTCCTGGACGACCTGTTCGAGGACGACCAGTTCAAATGGAACCTGTCGACGAGCAAGGATTACGACTGGGTCTTTCGCGACAATCCGTGCACCATCTGCAGCTCACTGTACCAGGCCCTGCTGCACCGCGTGGGCGACGCGGGCCGGGTCATGTCCATGATCCACGCCCGTCCCTATCGTTTCGACCGCCGTCTGGGCAAGGGCATCACCGTTTTCAATCCCGGCGACCGGTTGACCAAGCAACCCGTGTTGACCAACGCCGTGCTGCAGCGCCGCATCGGCACCCTGCTGCAGGACAGCAACCAGGTGCGCTATCTGTTCTCCCGCTACGCCCGCACCAACAACGGGATCTACGCCCTGATGGACATCAAGGGCTTCAACCGCGAGCGGTTGCTGGAGCTGCACAACATCATCAGCGACGGCGTGCACAAGGTCGAGGAGATCGAGGAGCGGGTCTACTCCCTGTTCATGGGCGTGATGAATCCCGAGGACAACAAGAACATCCGGGGTTTCCAGTCTTTGAGCGACCGCATCGAATTCATCAACATCTCCTACGTGCTCGATTCGTCGACCGAGGTGGAGATCTACCGCAACATCTTCGGCCGTCACATCGGCGAAAGCTTCCTGCCACGCGTGCTGAACAACTTCGCGCGGGTGATCATCTCCAGCCGCTTGAACGAAAAGTCGCCCGCCCTGCTCGACTGGATCGGCGACGCGGAGAAGTACAAGCTGTACTGCGACGAGAATCTGCATCTGTTGAAGATGGCCATCTACACGGGCATCATTCCGGTCTGGTTGGACGAGGAGGACCGCAAGAACTTCACGGCCCGTATCCGTCGCCGGGTGATCGCCGAGGCGGAAACCGAGGGCCAGTCCGGATTCAGCGGCCGCGACTCCATCGACATCTTCCACGACCTGTATGCGAATTCCGGTCGTGAGGGCCGGATGATCACCATGGACACTCTCTGCGCCTTCTTCACGCGGGCGAGGCCCGAGCTGGCCAGGCAGATTCCCGACGGCTTCCTGGAGAGTCTGCGTCGGCAGTACAACTACCAGATCCTGCAGGAGGTCAAGGAGTCTCTGTACTACTACAACGAGGAGCGCATCGCGCGGGACCTGAAGAACTACCTGTTCGCCCTGAACTACGAGACGGGCACGACGGCCGTCTGCTCCTACACCGGGGACAAGCTGGAGATCACCGAAAGCTTCCTCGCGGGAATCGAAAACCACCTGCTCGGCGAGGACGTGAGCGAGAACCGGCGGCAGGAATTCCGCGCGGAAACCCAGCGGGAGTACACGTCCCGCACGCTGACCCAGGAGATCATGGTCGAGGGCCTGGACATCTCGATGACCAAGCTCTTCGGCGACCTGCACAAGCGATACGTGTTCAGCCTCAAGAACAGGGTGCTGGACCCGTTCCTGGGCAACGCCAATTTCCGCCGTGCGGTCAAGGATTTCGCCACGGACAACTTCCGCACATACGACCGCAAGATCCGCGACGACGTGACCTTCCTCCTGGACAACCTGCAGGACAAGTTCGGCTACAACGAGCAGGGCGCCCGGGAAGTGTGTCTCTACGTGGTGGACAACGAGTTGACCGAGAAATTCCGCGACTGACCAGTCCTACTTCGGCGGCCGCGCGCGGTAGGTGATGACCCGCGCCTTCTCCAACGTCACCAGACCCTCGGTGATGAGCTCGTCCAGCTGGGGCAGGAACTTCTGGATCTTTTCTTCGGTGTCCACGATCTCCACCACCATGGGCAGATCCTCAGACAGGCGCAGGATCTTGGCCGTGTGCACCCGGCTGCTGCCGCCAAAACCCAGGAAACCTCGCAGGACCGTGGCCCCGGCCAGCCCCTGGGCGCGGGCTTTTTCCACCAGCAGCTGGTACAGAGGCCGGCCTTCGGCCTTGTCGCCTTCTCCGATGAAGATCCGCAGCAGACAGGCGTCTTCGGGCAACGTCATGGGTGACTCCTTTTGCGGTCAGGCCAGGCGGCCGGCGGCCATGCCGACCAGGAGGGCGGCGATGCCGACCCCGTTCTGGAGCGAGAAATAGGCCATGGCGTAGGCCCATTCGTGGGCCCGCATGAGCTCTCCGGTTTCCAGGATGTAGGCGGAGAAGGTGGTGAAGGCGCCCATGAAGCCCACCAGGATCACCGTGCGTGTCTCGGGGGTCACCGGCAGGCGATGGCGGAACAGGGCCCACAGCATGCCGGCCAGGAAACATCCGATGACGTTCACCGCCAGGGTGCCCCAGGGGAAGTACGGTCCCGCCAGCCGCTGGACCAGGCCGGACAAGCCGTAGCGGGACAGGGTGCCCAGGGCTCCGGCGGCGGCCAGCAGAACGATTTTCAGGAGCATTTCCCGGTTCCTTTCAGGATCCCTGGGAGCCGAAACCCTCAGGATTGTCGCTCTGCCACCGCCAGTGATCAACGCACATGCGGTCGATTCCCAGTTCCGCCCGCCAGCCCAGAAGCTTCTCGGCCAGGGAGGGGTCGGCCCAGCAGGCCGCGATGTCCCCCGGCCGGCGGTCGACCACGGTGTAGGGGATGAACCGGCCGCTGGCCTTTTCCGCAGCCCGGACCACTTCCAGCACGGAGTAGCCCCTGCCGGTGCCCAGGTTGATCGGGGTGCAGCCGGGCAGCTCTTCCAGCCGCTCCAGCGCGGCCACATGGCCGCGGGCCAGGTCGGTCACGTGGATGTAATCGCGCACGCCGGTGCCGTCGGGGGTGTCGTAGTCGTCGCCGAAGACCTGCAACGCGTCACGGCGCCCCACGGCCACCTGCATGATGTACGGCATCAGGTTGTTGGGGATGTCCCGGGGGTCCTCGCCGATGCGCCCGCTGGGGTGGGCCCCCACGGGGTTGAAATAGCGCAGCAGCACGGCCCGCCAGCGTGGGTCGGCGGCGCACACGTCGCGCAGGATCTCCTCGATGAACAGCTTGGTCCGACCGTAGGGATTGGTGGTCGAAAGCGGGAAGTCCTCGGTGATGGGCAGGGAAGCGGGGTCCCCGTAGACCGTGGCCGAGGAGCTGAATATGAGGTTGCGGCAACCGGCCCGGTCCATGGCTCCGAGCAGGCCGAGGGTACCGGTGATGTTGTTGCGGTAATACCGCAAGGGGATGCGGCAGCTTTCGCCCACGGCCTTCAAGCCCGCGAAGTGGACCACCGCGCCGATGTCGTGTTCGGCGAAGAGACGGTCCAGCAACTCGCCGTCGCCCATGTCGCCCTCGATGAAGGTCAGCGGGCCGGGGGCCAGGGCGCGAACCCGGTCCAGGCTGACCGGGCTGGAATTGGAGAGGTTGTCCAGGACCACCAGGGGGTGACCCGCGGCCAGCAGTTCGGTGCTGGTGTGGCTACCGATGTAGCCGGCGCCGCCGGTTACCAGGATGAGGCGTTCCATGTCGAGCTCCGCGTTGGGGAAGTGGCGTCAGGTCCATGGTATGAGGTCGGGGCCGAGCGGGATACCAAAAAACGCCTTGGATATTGTGCACGGCCCTTCCAGATCCGTTGTCAAGTGAATCGGGACAAGAAGCGGGATTGATGGCTCAAACCCAGCCATGCACAATAGCCAAGGCGCTGGAAAGGGGATTTCTCTTGCGCCGACAATGGTAAAGGGTTACGGCCGCAGACACAACCCAATTTGTGTGTTTTGATGATTTTTTGTGCCCCGGGCCGGTTGTGCGACCCGGGGCATTGCCCGAAATCAGGCTTCCTCAGCGACCTGGTAGGCCGAAAGCGCCGCCATGTTCACGATCTCGGTCACCGTGGAATTGTAGGAGATGAGGTTGACCGGGTTCTCCAGGCCCACCAGGAGAGGACCGATGGCCTCGCACCGGCCCAGGGTACTGAGCAGCTTGAAGGCGATGTTGCCGCTCTGCAGATCCGGGAATACCAGCACGTTGGCCCGCCCCTGGACCTGGGATTCGGGGACGGACATGTTGCAGGCCTCGGGGGTGACGGCCACATCGGCGTGCATCTCCCCGTCCACCCGCAACTCGGGGTGCTCCTGATGAAGAATCCGCACGGCCTCGCGGACCTTGCGGCTTTCGGGCCGGTCGTTGTCCCCGAAGTTGCTGAACGAGAGCATGGCCACCACGGGGTTCAGGTTGAAATACCGGGCCACCATGGAGGCGCGTAGGGCGATCTCGACCAGCTGGCGGCTGTCCGGGTCGAAGGTGGCCGTGGTGTCGGACAGGATGTAGACCTTGCCGCCCACCAGGATCACGTGCATGCCGACCACTCCACGAACGCCCTGCTTGGCGGTGCCCAAGGTCAGGACCCAACGCAGCGAATCCACGTAGGGTCGGTCGGCCCCGCACACCATGCCATCGGCTTCCCCGCTGCGGACCATCATCAGGCCGTGATGGATGGGGCGGCGGACCATGCGGCGGGCCTTGGCCAGGGTGTAGCCCTTGCGGGCCCGCTCCCGCCACAGCATCTCGCCCATGGCGTCGTTGGTGGGATCGGTTTGGAAATCCTTGATGACCATCCCTTTCAGGGACAATCCCAGCTCCCCGGCCTTGGCCGTGATGCGCGCTTTGTTCCCCAGCAGCACGGGCCGGCAGAAGCCTTCGGTCACGCAGATCTGGCAGGCCTCGAGCACGCGCTTGTCCTCGCCCTCGGCGAAGACGATGCGCTTGTTGAGGGCGCGGGAGCGGGCGCGGATGGAATGCATCACCATGACGCTGCGGTCGGTCATGGCCTCCAGCTTCTCGTGGTAGGCGTCCCAGTCGGTGATGGGCTCCTGCGCGACGCCGGTCTCGCAGGCAGCCCGGGCCACAGCCATGGCTTCGGCCACGAGCACCCGGGAATCGAAGGGCTTGGGGATGATGTATTCGGGACCGAATTCGAAATGCTCGCCCCCGTAGGCCGACGCCACCTCCGCCGGTACGGGTTCGCGCGCCAGATCGGCCAAAGCGTGGGCCGCGGCCAGCTTCATCTCCTCGTTGATGCTGGTGGCCCTGACGTCGAGGGCGCCGCGGAAGATGAAGGGAAAGCCCAGGACGTTGTTGACCTGGTTGGGGTAATCCGACCTTCCGGTGGCCATGATCACGTCCGGCCGCGCGGCCTTGGCTTCATCGTAGGTGATTTCGGGGTCGGGGTTGGCCATGGCCATGACGATGGGCCGGTCGGCCATGGTTTTGACCATGTCCCCGGTGACCAGGTCCTTGACGGAATAGCCGAGGAAGACATCGGCGCCGTCCATCGCCTCGGCCAGGGTGCGGCGTTCGGTTTCCGCGGCGAAATGCTCCTTGTACGGGTTCATGCCCTCGCTGCGGCCCTTGTAGCAGACACCCTTGCTGTCCACCAGCAGGAAATTGGCGTTGGGGACGCCGAGGGATTCCATGAGCTTGGCGCAGGCGATGGCTGCGGCACCGGCTCCGGAGACCACGACCTTCAGATCCTGGAGCTTCTTCTTCTGCAGCAGGGTCGCGTTGATCAGGGCGGCGGCGGAGATGATGGCCGTCCCGTGCTGGTCGTCGTGGAAGACGGGGATGTTCATGGTCTCCCGCAGACGCTCCTCGATGAGGAAGCATTCGGGGGCCTTGATGTCCTCGAGATTGATTCCGCCGAAAGTCGGTTCGAGCAGCTGGCAGGTGCGGATGATCTCCTCGGGATCCTCGGTGTCCAGTTCGATGTCGAAAACGTCGATCTGACCGAAGCGCTTGAACAGAACCCCCTTGCCCTCCATGACGGGCTTTCCCGCCAGGGCGCCGATGTTGCCCAGGCCCAGGACGGCGGTGCCGTTGGAAACCACGGCCACCAGGTTGCCGCGGTTGGTGAAGCGGTAGGCGGCCTTGGGGTCGGCAGCGATGACGTTGCAGGGTACGGCCACGCCGGGAGTGTAGGCCAGGGACAGATCCCTTGCCGTCAGGCAGGGTTTGGTGGGAACGACTTCCGTCTTGCCGGGGCGGTCGAATTCGTGGTACCTGAGGGCGTCCTGATCTTGAGTTGACATGGAATTTTCCTTTCACCGTGTCGGGAGGAAAACCGTCGGTACAGGAAAAGTTGTACCTGCAAGGGCCCCTGTCCAGGAGCAATAATAATTCATAACCACCTGTTATCGTGTGAATTCTGACCTGGAATAGAGTTTCCCTTGTGCCGTCCGTTGGGCATCGTTAGACTCAATGCAGGCGAGGCCGAATACTGTGTCGGTGAGCGGAAGGATGGAAACATGAACATGACCAGGCGATTGATTCCGGCGGCCCTCGTGCTGCTGGTTTTGCCGGCGGTGGCGTGGGGCATCACGGAGCAGAAGACGGGGACGGAGTACCCCGATCAGATCACCGTGGCGGTGGGTGACCGGGAAGTGGTCATGAACGCCACCGGAGCCGGCCTGCGGGAGAAGACCTTCCTGAAGGTGGACGTGTACACCATCGTTTCCTATGTCGCCGAGGACGCCGCCCTCGGCGAGGCGACCCCGGGTCTGTCCCTGTGCAAGCTGCAACAGCCCAAGCAGCTGCAGATGGACCTGCGACGCAGTTTCAGCCGCGAAAAGCTGATAGGCGCCTTCGTCGAGGTCATCGAGAAGAACTACGACGACCTGTCGGGCATCGCCGCGGACATGGAAACTTTCGCGGGGTATTTCACCCGCGACGCCCAGGACGGCGACGTGATCATTTTCGAATACGCACCGGGCATCGGCCTGACGACCATCCTCAACGGCGAGGTCAGCGGGGTCATCCAGAACCCGGATTTTGCCGAAGCCCTGTGGACCGTCTGGTTCGGGAAGAAATCCGCCAACGACGGATTGAAGAAGGATCTGTTATCACTGCTGAAATCCTGATCAACGGCCTGGATAGGGAGTTCCGGACGTGAGATCCCGGTTGCTGGCGGGGTGCCTGCTGCTGCTCTTCCTGTGGACCGGTACGACCGGCGCGCAGAACGCGGCGGAATCCCACGTGGTCCGGGTGGGCGTGTTTCCCGTCGAACCCATTGTGACGTTGAACCCCGGGGAGCCTCCCCGGGGTTTTTTCGTCGATCTCCTGGAGGAGATCGCCCGCAACGAGCAGTGGAGTCTGGAATACGTGGCGGGGACATGGAACGAGGGTCTGGAGCGTCTGGAGGCCGGATCCATCGATCTGATGACCGCGGTCTCTCCCACGGCCGAACGCGCGTTGCGGATGCGCTTTGGCGCCGAGTCGGTGTTGATGGTCTGGGGCCAGGTGTTCACGCGACCGGACAATCGGGTGACAACCATCCTGGACCTGCAGGACAAGACCGTGGCGGTGGCCCGGTCCGATATCAACGGCCAGAATTTTCGCCAGACCGCCGACGCCTTCGGCGTAACCTGCAATTACCGGGAAGTGGCGACCCACGAGGATATCTTTCAACTGCTGCGGTCGGGCGAAGCCGACGCCGGGGTGGTGCCCAACCTTTTCGGTCATGCCCACTCCCGGAAATTCGGCCTGATCGGCACGAGCATCATCTTCATTCCCGTGGAAGCCCATTTCGCCGCTCCGCTGAATGGTGATCCCGCCTTGTTGCAGACCATCGACCGATATCTGGCCCAGTGGAAGCAGGATGAGGGGTCGGTCTACTACGCAGGTCTGCAGAATCTGATGAACGATCCGTCGGCCCGCGGGGCGGAGGTTCCCGCCTGGATTCTGTGGAGCGGCGGCTTGGCCTTGTTGCTGGTGGGGATCATGTTCTTTCTGAATCGGGTGTTGACCGCAAAATTCCAGCAGCGCACGCGCGAACTCCGGGAGAGCGAGGCCAAGCAGAGGGCCATCTTCGACCAGTCGTATCAGTTCGTCGGTCTCCTCGACCCCGCAGGGATCGTGCTGGATGTGAATCAGACCGCCCTGGATTTCATCGGCGCCGGCAAGGAGGACGTGGTCGGCAGCCCATTCTGGGAAGCGCCGTGGTGGTCGCATTCGGAAGAGGCCCAGAACGAGATCAAACGAGGAATTGAGACCGCGGCGTCCGGGGAGTTTTACCGTTCCGTGGCGATCCATCCGGGACCGGACGGCCTGCCCCACCACGTCGAATTCACCGTCAAGTCCATCAAGGACGACGACGGTCGGGTGAAATGGCTGGTTCCCGAAGGGCGAGACATCACCGAGTACAGGAACGCCCGGGAAAACCTGGCCCGTCTGGGCCAGGCGGTTGAACAGACCGCCGATATGATCGTGATCACCGACCCGGTTGGCCGCATGGAATACGTGAACCCGGCTTTCGTGAGGGGGACCGGTTTTGATCCCCAGGAGCTCGCGGGGCAAAGTCTGGGCATCCTGTGTCCCCAGGATTTGACCGACGGATTGTATTCCCGACGGTGGTTCGACAGGTTGGGCCGGGACCCCTGGCGTGGCCGGGTGGCGCCGGTGGTCAAGGGCGGTCAGAGTATCGAGGTCGACGCTTCCGTATCCCCCATCCTCGATGACGATGATTCGGTCGCGGCCTACGTGGTGGTGCAGCGGGACATGTCCCAGGTCGCGGAATTGGAACGCAGCTTGCGGCAATCGCAGCGCCTGGAGGCCGTGGGCACCCTCGCCGCGGGCATCGCCCACGACTTCAACAACATCCTGGCGGCCATCTTCGGGTATACCGAACTGGCCCAGCTGTCGGTGGAGGAAAACAGCCCGGCCTCCGAGTATCTGGACGAGGTTCTCGTGGGGGCCGAGCGGGCCCGCGCCCTGGTGAGGCAGATCCTGGTTTTCGGACGCCGCACCGAGCAGGAGATGCGGGCACTGCCGCTTGCGCCGCTGGTGCACGAAGTCATCGAGTTGCTGCGATCCACCATGCCGGCCACCATCAAGGTGGAGGAGGATCTCGAGATCGACGGGTCGATCCGGGGCGATTCGGGTCAGATCCACCAGGTCGTCATGAACTTGTGCACCAACGCATTCCAGGCCATGGAAGACCTCGGCGGGGTCCTGAAGGTCACCTTGAATCGAGCCTCGAAATTCCCCGCGGCCGATGCCGACGCCGGCAGACCGGAAGCAGCAACCTATCTGGCCATCGAGGTTTCCGACAACGGGCCGGGTATGGACGACGAAATGCTGGACAAGATCTTCGAGCCCTACTTCACGACCAAGGATCCCGGCAAAGGCACCGGCCTGGGGTTGGCCGTCGTGCACGGGATCGTCAAGTCACACCACGGCTTCCTCGAGGTCGAAAGCAAGGTCGGTAAGGGGACGGTTTTTTGCGTGATGCTGCCGGAAATCGCCGCCGAAGATGATGTGGCCATTCACGAGGTCTCGCAGGACGGGCTTCCCGGGCTCGGGGAGCACATCCTGTTCGTGGACGACGAGGAGACTCTGGGCCGGTTGGTGGAGGCCTATTTCACGGATCTGGGCTACAAAGTCAGCACCCTCACCGATAGCCGGGAAGCCTGGGATGTCTTCCGCGCCGACCCCGCGGACATCGACCTGGTGATCTCGGATCAGACCATGCCGCAGATGTCGGGGTTCGATCTCGCCTCCCAGATGCTTGCGCTCCGGCCGGATCTGCCGTTCGTCCTGTGCACCGGGTACAGCGCCGACATCAGCCGGGAATCGGCCATGGCCCTGGGCATCAGCCGGTTCGTGCAGAAGCCCGTGGCGATGGAGCGGCTGGGGGTCATCGTGCGGGGGCTGCTGGATCGGCGGAAGGGGTAGGGTAGGGGTGCGGGCCACATCTGCGCGTGCTCATGGACGGCGGCCCGCGACTTCCTGTCACGGGCCGCCTCGGCATTCCGCGCCCCTCGAAACGCGTGCATCCGGACCGGTTTCGCGCTACCCTGCAAAATCTCGGAATCCCCCGCTTCCCCTGCTCGAGGAGCCTAGCTGATGAAATCCTGGTTGGCCCTGATCTTCTGCCTGGTCCTGACCCAGGCTGCCGGCGCCCAGGCCGCCGGTACACCGCACTGGCTGCGTTATCCCGCCATCTCCCCCGACGGCACGACCGTCGTGTTCTCGTACAAGGGCGACCTGTGGTCCGTGCCCACCGCAGGCGGGGCCGCGACCCTGCTGACAGCCGGCGACGCCTACGAGTTCGCGCCGGTGTGGAGCCACGACGGCGCGCACATCGCCTTCGCGTCGGATCGCCACGGCGACTTCGACGTCTTCGTCATGCCGGCGGCGGGGGGCGAGGCGGTGCGCCTGACCTTCCACTCGTCCGACGAGGTGCCCGGGTCGTTCACCGCCGACGACTCGGCGGTCCTGTTCTCGGCCCTGCGCCAGGATCCGGTCGGCAACGCCCAGTTCCCCACGCGGGGCATGACCGAGCTGTACCAGGTGCCGGTCGCGGGGGGCGCGGTGACCCGCGTGCTGCCGGTGCCGGCGCTCGACGTGAACGTCTCGGCCGACGGGGGCCGGCTGCTCTACCACGACTACAAGGGCTACGAGAGCCCGTGGCGCAAGCACCACACCTCGTCCGTGACCCGCGACATCTGGATCTACGACACGAAGTCCGGCCAGTACAGCCAGGTGACGACCAGCCCGGCCGAGGACCGCAATCCCATCTTTACCGGCGACGGCGACACCATCGTCTGGCTGAGCGAGCGAGGCGGCACGTTCAACGTGTGGCAGGGCTCGCTGGGCGATCCGGCCGCGGCCACCGCCCTGACCGACTTCGCCACCCACCCCGTGCGCTTCTTGAGCCGCGCCAACGACGGCACCCTGTGCTTCGCCTGGGACGGCGATCTGTACACCCTGGCGCCCGGCGGCACACCCGCGAAGATCGCCGTGACCCTCGCCATGGACGGCCTGGACGCGCTGGACGAGGTCACGCCCGTGGACAAGGGCTTCACCGAGGTCGTCCTGTCGCCCAACGACAAGGAGCTGGCCTACGTCTTCCGCGGCGAGATCTTCGTCAGCAGCGTCGAGGGCGGCGTCACCCGGCGCATCACCGACACTCCGTGGCAGGAGCGCGGCCTGACCTGGGCCCCGGACGGCCGCACGCTGGCCTACGCCGCCGAGAAGGACGGCAGCTGGAACCTCTACACCGTCTCGATCCGGCGCGAATCCGAGCCCTACTTCTACGCCTCGACCCTGCTGGACACCGACACGGTGGTGGCCACCGACGCCGAGGAGTTCCAGCCCCGCTTCTCGCCCGACGGCAAGGAGATCGCCTACCTGGAGAACCGGACGGCCATCCGGGTGGTGAACCTGAAGTCGAAGAAGACGCGCCTCGTGCTCGGTCCCGAGTACAACTACTCCTATGCCGACGGGGACCAGTGGTTCGCCTGGTCGCCCGACAGCAAGTGGCTGCTGGCGCAGTTCGGCCCGCTCGAGCGCGTGATGACCTTGGAGGTCGGCCTGGTTTCGGCCGACGGCAAGGGCGAGATCACCAACCTTACCCTCAGCGGCTACGACGACTTGATGCCCAAGTGGGTCCTGGACGGGAAGGCCATGATCTGGGGCACGAACCGCGACGGTGCGCTGCGCCAGGGCGGCGGCAACTTCACATGGGACGTGCACGCCCTGTTCTTCGACCAGGGGGCCTACGACCGCTTCCGTCTGTCCAAGGAGGACTTCGCCCTGGTCAAGGAGCAGGAGGAGAAGGCGGAGGAGGACAAGGACAAGGACGACAAGGACAAGGACGACAAGGACAAGAAGAAGGACAAGAAGGACGAGAAGGAAAAGGTCGAACCGATCACCATCGATCGCGAAAACCTGACCGAGCGTCGCCTGAAGCTGACCACCCACACCTCGCCGGCCAGCGACTGGCTGCTGTCCCCGGACGGCGAGAAGCTGTTCTATCTGACCCGCTTCGAGCAGGGCAACGACGTGTGGGTCACCGAGTCCCGGACGCACGACACCAAGCTGCTGGCCAAGCTTGGAACCCGCGCCGGCGGTTTCGAGATGTCATCCGACGGAAAGTACCTGGTGGTGCTGACGCAGGACGGTCTGCGCAAGGTCGATACCGAATCCGGCGAGGCCAAGCCCCTGCAGACGCGGGGCGAAATGGTGCTCAAGCCCGCGGCCGAGCGCGCCTACATCTTCGACCACGCGTGGCGCCTGATCACGCGGAAGTTCTACGTGCCGGACCTCCACGGCGTCGACTGGGACGCCTACGGCGCGGCCTACCGACGCTTCCTGCCCGACGTGAACAACAACAACAACAACTACGACTTCGCCGAGCTGCTCAGCGAACTGTTGGGCGAGCTCAACGCCTCGCACACCGGCTGCCGCTACAATGCGCAGGACCCCCTGGCGGATCGGACGGCGTCGCTGGGCCTGTTCTACGCCAATGATACGTCCAAGGGGTTGCAGGTGGACGAGGTCATCGCCGGCGGTCCCTTGGATCGGGCCGGGGTGAAGCTGAAGGCCGGCTGTGTCATCGAGAAGATCGACGGCGTGGACGTCGCCGGCGCGGGGGACTACGCCGCGCTGCTGAACCGCAAGGTCGGCGACCGGGTCCTGCTCTCGGTCTTCGATCCGGACTCGGACGACCGCTGGCAGGAGGAGGTCAAGCCCATCGACGGTCACGTCGAGGGCGAACTGCTGTACCGGCGCTGGGTCCGCAACCGCCGCGACGAGGTCACGCGCCTGTCCGACGGCCGGCTCGGCTACGTGCACGTACGTGCCATGAACGACGCGAGCATGCGCTCGGTGATCGAGGAGGCGCTCGGCCGGTTTATCGGCTGCGAGGCGCTGATCGTCGATACGCGCTTCAACGGCGGCGGCAACATCCACGAGCAGCTGTCCGACTTCCTGAACGGCAAGGCGTACTTCGACATCGTCCCGCATGGGCAGTACGTGGGCGCCGAGTCCTGGGACAAGTGGAACAAGCCGTCGATCGTGCTGATGGGCGAGAGCAACTACTCGGACGCCCACCTCTTCCCGCTGGCCTACAAGGCCAAGGGCGTCGGCCGGACCCTCGGCATGCCCGTGCCGGGCACCGGCACCTTCGTCTGGTGGGAGAGACAGATCGATCCGACCCTCGTCTTCGGCATGCCGATGGGCGGCTGGCGCGGCCAGGACGGGAAGTTCGCCGAGAACACCCAGCTCGAGCCGGACATCAAGGTGATGAACGAGCCGGGCGTGTTGACCGCTGGCCGGGACCAGCAGATCGAGGCGGCCGTCCAGGCGCTGCTGAAGGAGTAGGATGCTTTTCCTGGAGCCCGGACGATTCGGGCGCCCCCGGGGGTATCCAGGAGACGAGCCGGCGGAGGGGCTGGCCGGATGCGGGGTCCGGCCAGTTCCGTCCGATCGGGGGAGATCCGTTGCCGCGTCCCAGCCGGGGAGCCAAGTTTTTCCGATGTGAAATACCTCTGACCTTTTTGGATGTTGTGGACTCGCCGTATTGCGGCGATTATTGGCGTGCCTTGGGGATTTGGCCGAGGATGCTGAGTATGGGGAAGACGGGGTGAGAGCGGCGATTTGCCGCCTAAACGGCCCTGAAGCCTCTGAGGGTCTCGAATGGTGTACTTGCTGAGAGTGGCCCTGGTTACCCCATCTTGACCACCTTTAATGTATATTCGCTGTCGGACAGCGTTTTACGCGGTCGCAGTAGGGCCGACTTTATGCGCCCCATCGCAAGGAACTCCGTCGCAAGGGCGTGACCCGGTTCCTTTTGTGGCAGGAATACAAATCCAGCAACCCTGCAGGGCTCGGGTATACTCAGTTCTGTGACCGTTATCTTCAGGGATGGCCTTTTTGCCCCGGAATCGGTGGCCGGATTTTACCGGATTGGGTGGCCGGAATCAGCCGAAACCAGTGGCCGTTTTGATCGGAATGCGCAGCTCTACGAGGTCGACCCCGCCGAGTACGCCGCGCTGGCCGTCCCCGGCGGCTTCCAGGAGTACGGCTTCTACGACGACGACTTCTCCGACCAGGTCGCCTCGCTGATCCGCGCCTTCGTCGAGGCCCGCAAGCCCGTCGCGGAGATCTGCGTCGGCGCTCTGCCGCCGGGCAACGCCGGGGTGCTGAAGGGCCGTCGCGCCACCACCTACCACGTGGGCGACGGCCGGCGCCGCCGGCAGCTCGCCGACTTTGGCGCCGAGGTCGTCGACGAGCGCGTGGTCGCCGACCGCGGCATCATCACCTCGACCGCGCCCGAGACAGCCGTGGACGTGGCCCTGGCCCTGCTCGCCTTGCTGATGGGGGAGGAGAACGCCCTCAACGTCCGCCGCGCGATGGGCTTCCCCGCCTGACGTTTGACCCGCCGCCACGCTGTGATATGATGCTTCCTCAGGATCGAGGCCCAGGGACGCCGGCCGGGCGCCGCGGCGCTGATTTCCGTCACGAGGGGGACCATGCAGTTCAAGAAGGATTACCTGTTCACCTTCGAGAAGATGAAGGACGACGAGCGCCACTACGAGCTCAAGTCGCTGCTGACCGGAGCGTCCGTGGGCCTCGCTCCGGCCTTGGAAAGAAGCTTGGCCGAAGTGCGCAAGGGCATCCGGCGGGGGCAGGCCGAGGCCGCCCAGGTCGTGGCCGACAGTAACCGCCGCGCCGCGCTGTCGATCGTCAAGGAGCTGGGCTACCTGGAGCAGCAGCTCGGCGGCCAGATGCAGCAGCTGACAACCTCGGTCCACGGGGCGGCGGCCCAGATCAGCGGCTCCATCGAGCAGGCGGCCCGCTACCTGGGCGCCGAACTCAGCCACATCTCCTTCCAGCTCTCGCTGCAGACGCAGATCGGGCAGGAGACCCTGCGCATCCTGAAGGAATCCCTGGACAACGAATCGCGGCAGTACTTCGAGCAGGGCATCGCCGCCTTCGAGCAGGACGAGATCGAAATCGCCCGCGAGCGCTTCCAGCGCGCGCTCGAGGCCAACAGTACCAACGCCGTCGCCTACCAGTACCTGGGCTTCATCGCCGTCGAGGACGAGGATCCCGACGCCGCGCTGCGCAACTTCGACCTCTCGCGCAAGTTCGCCCCCGACGACCGCAACCGGGCGCTGGCCTGGTACCACCTGGCCAACTGCCGCCGCGCCCTGGGCGCCCTGGACGAGGCCCGGGCCTGCATGGATGCCGCCGTCGAACTCCGCGACGGCGAAGCCTGGCTGTGGTACGAACGCGCCAAGATCTGCGCCCTGCAGGGCAAGGCCGACGACTGCGACGCGTCGTTGGAGAAGGCCTTCTGGCGGGATTGGCTCTTCTATGCCAAGTCGGCCCTCGAACCCGGCTTCGACATGGTGAGCGGGGCGGCCGAGGCCGCGCGGGCCCGCAGCAAGCAGAAGGCCCTGGACCGGCTCGACAAGGACCTCGGCGAGATGGAGGCCCTGACGCAACGGCTGGCGGAACTGCCCACCGGGGAACCGGCGCACGTCGATGCCGCGGCCGCCCTGCGCACCCTGCGCGATGCGCGCGACACCGACAACCTCTACGAGTTCCTGGATGCGATCCGGGGCGTACCGCAGCTGACCCGCCTGGTCCTGGAGGCGGCGCAGCGCGCGCTCGCCGAGCGAGTGAAGGGGGCCGAAGGCGATCTGGCCACGCTGGCCGGACTGCGGGATCTGGCCCGGCGGCAGTCCGAGAAGGCCCTGGACGAGGCCAGGAAGGAGCACGACGAGATGCTGGCCGCGGACGACAAGCGCATCAAGGGCTCCGGCGCCGACGTTCTCGACTGGGTCTACGGCATCCTCTTCGGCGCGCTGGGCATCGCCTTCATCTTCCTCATGTTCCTGCTCTGGACCTCCAGCGAGGATGGCGCGGGCGACAAGATCCTCGGCACCATCTTCGCCCTGATCGGGGCCGTGATCGCCGGTGCGGTCATCCTCTTCGGCGGAGGTTTCTTCTCGATGGCCGCCGGCGGCGTACTCGCGTTCTTCCGCAGGCATCGCGGCTGGCGCGGCAAGCAGGACGAACTACTCGCTGAGAAGCAGCGGGAGTTGAACGATCGCCAGAAGGTGAAGGACGACGATTTCGCGCGACGGATCCGCAAGGCGGAACCCGGGGTCGCCGCCCTTCAGAAGGATCTGGCCGCCGTCGAGAAGGAGCTGGAGGCCCTGCCGAAATGAACGACGACAAGGTGTCCCTGCCAAAAAGTCCATCCGAAAGCATCTTGACCGGCCAAAGCTGGTCACGGTTCTGCTGAATCCCGCCAACTTAACATAAATCTCCCCCCTGGGGGGAACCCCCTTTTCCTCCCTTCCGGTACTTTACCTCGTGATAGGTATGGTTGGACTGAATTGGGCAGACCAGTCCAAAGTCAGATCTGCCCATTTTGACATTCAGCTGCTCATGCCGCTTCTCGGTAATATCGGTGATGAAGGCCGCCCAGGATCGGGCGACAGTCAACCGGCCCCATTTCGGGAGTTTCGACCTCCCGGCCCGATGGGGTTTCCTTCCCCAGTCCAAGGTGAGTCCGATCATCGTGGTATTATTCCAGGAACTTCTTGATGATCCTGAAGGCGTGCCGCTCGTTGAAGATGATCACATGGTTCAGGCATTCGCGCTTCAAGGTCCCTACCGTGCGCTCACAATATCCGTTCTGCCAGGGAGACCTGGGGGAGGTGGGCTTGTCTTCCATTTCTAGACCCAAATCAAGCGAAAGGAACACCATTTTTGTAGTTGAAAAAACCCGAAAAGCCTGGCATGAAAGGAGTTGCTAAAAAAACACAGACATACCATGGAGGCTTTTCGGGTGAATCAGAGCATACGCTA
>Ga0210044_10000683_pt1 | contig 51526 bp, 40 predicted proteins | sample CryGey13umfilter_2_FD_183959 | JGI IMG/M metagenome (GOLD analysis project Ga0210044, IMG submission 183959) | Groundwater microbial communities from aquifer in Utah, USA - Crystal Geyser 4/9/14 3 um filter (SPAdes) (version 2) | ecosystem: Environmental > Aquatic > Deep subsurface >...
AAACCGCCACTTTGGATTGAATGACATGATACCCACGTCCAAGAGGATCTCTTTCCGGGTTGAAAAAGGTCAGAACACGCTCCTTCTGGTAAGGTTTGAACATGTAATGCCAGCTTGTGAATCCAACAGCCGCTATCAGAATGAACAGGATTACATACACACGGGGTTTCATTCCCAACAGAAAAACTCCACCGGCCCCCATAATCAGAATAGTGGACGCAGTACCAAAATCCGGCTGCAACAGAATCAGGAGCACCGGAATTGTCACAACGACAGCACTCTTGAAAATTGCCAGAAAATCAAGATGGGACGTTTTGTCTCCCTTGGACAACCAGGCAAGCATAAGCAAAACTGACAGTTTCAGCGGTTCCGCTGGTTGAAGGCGGAAAGCTCCAAGGTCCAGCCAGGACCGGGAACCGTGGATTGAGGATCCAAATACCAGAACAAGGAGCAAAAGGCACATGGCAAATCCGTAAAATAGCGGAGCAAATTCTATCCACACGCGATAGTTAACCGCAAATGCAATTGTTCCCAATGCCAGTCCAGCGCAAATCCAGACAAGTTGCCGGGATATCAGGGTCTCTCCTCCTTTTACGGTAACCGCAGCACTACTCAGAGTAATCATACCCAGAACCAGCGTCAGGACAAGTGCAAGAAACAACGGAACATCAAAGCGGCCCTTCATTTGAACATCTCCCTGTTATCCCGAAAAAACTCAATAATTTTTGAAGCGATCGGAACTGCGGTGTCTGTACCATGGCCCCCCTTCTCCGCGATCACGGCAATGGCGATTTCAGGGTCACGGACAGGGGCAAAGCCAACAAACCAGGACAATTCCAGCGCCTTGCGGTCTGCGCCTGACACAGTCTGTGCCGTACCTGTTTTGCCGGCAACAGACAGGCCCAACTGACTCAGGGCCATTCCGGTGCCACCTGTCACCATCATTTGCATCCCCCTCTTGACCGCCCTGAAGTCACTTGCCGGTAAGTCTACCTTCCCTCGAATCCATTTCTTTCCTTTCTTGTTTATGAGGTGGGGTGTCAACAATGTTCCATTGTTTGCAACACTGGCAGTCATGGATGCCGCCTGAACAGGGGTCATCAACAGATATCCCTGACCAATGCAGGTATTCAGTGTGTCTCCGGGAAACCATGGGCGACCGGTTTTTCGCCGCTTCCATTCAGGAGTTGGGAGTAAACCGGATTTTTCTCCCGGTATGTCAATACCTGTTTTCGCACCGATGCCAAATTCTCTGGCAACAGGCCAAAGTTTGTCAATGCCGATTTTCAATCCCACATTGTAAAAATATACGTTGCAGGAGTGGGCAATAGCCCCTGTCAGGGACAAACTTCCGTGACCGTCCTCGTTCCAGCAGAGAAAAGTTCGCCCTCCCACTTCCAGGCCACCTTTACAAGTAAAACGGGTCCGGGATGTCAATCCTGCGTTCAGACCAGCAAGTGCCACCAGTGGTTTGAAAATAGATCCCGGGGGATAGGTGCCCTGGATTGCACGATTCAGCATGGGTTCACCTTTAGCTATCTTTAATGCCTCCCATTCCTTTTGTCTGAATCGAAAAGTTAAAATATTCGGATCAAATGTGGGACCTGAAACCATGGAAAATATCCGGCCATCCTGTGGACTCATCACAATGACAGCGCCCTGGTATTTCCCCAGGTTTTTCATCGCCAGTTGCTGAAGAGGGAAAAGCAGGGATAGGGTCAGATTCCTTCCATGACGGGGTTCGTGGATCAGCTGTGTCCGGATGAAATGATTACTGGAATCCACCACAATTCTTCGGGTTCCGTCCTTTCCCCTGAGAATCTCATCATATGCTTTCTCTATTCCCATTTTCCCCACTTTCTGCAAAGTGAACAGATTACGTGCTTCTTGTTCTGTCGGTTCACCGATGTATCCCACAGTATGCGCGAATAATCCCCGATATGGATAAAACCTCTGAGGTGCAAGTTCAATAAAAACTTCCGGATAATCTTTTTTTCTTGCTTCAAGTGGGGCAATTTCAGAAAAGGAAAGGTTTTCGAGGACAGGTACCGGTTTATAGAGAGGAACCCTTTTGTATCGCCTGATTCTGTCTTGTAATTCACCGGGTGAAAGTTCCAGAAATTCTGCTATCGACTTCAAACGATCGGCGCTGAAAGTGCTCCGGTCCAGCATAATATCGTACGCTACTTTGTAATCCGCCAGAACCTTTCCGTCCTTTGAATAAATTCTCCCCCTTCTGGAAGGAATGGTAACTTCCCGAAGGGTATTATCTGCCGCTGCCTGAAAATACGATGGTCCCAACACCACCTGAAGATACCAATACCGGAAAAAGAGCGTCAAAAACACCCCCATAACAACAATGTAAAAAAACTGAATACGACCTCGAAAGACAGGATGGCTTTCACTGAACATCTATTCTTCCGATAACCAGACATGTGAGAAAAGCTGTGGAAAGGAGAAAAACGATATAACCGTAGATCGAAACAGGCAGGAGTGCAAAGCCGAGGAGCGAGGAAAGCCACCGGGCCCCCAGTGCAACAAGAAGTGCGTAGGCACCAACAGTCAGACAAGCTGCAGCGCCCTTCACCACAACTCTCCTGGCAAGCTGGTGCAGGGCAAAGGCCAACACGAGGGCAGACATGGTTTTGATTCCAGTAATCGGGGAAGCCGGATATACCAGTTCCATCATCAGATTGCCAAAAAAAACAAATGCCATAGCACGGCCCACAGTGCTTCTAGTTGAATAGATTCCGGACAGTATCAGGAGAAGGTCTACCCTCGCAAAAGGGAGAGGGAAAATATTGATGAGCATTGACTGAAGAAAAATTGCTATGATGACCAATATAACGTCATAACCTACGATCATTTCCCACTTCCTTTTTCACCAGTATCCGGCCTGGACACATTGGATCTGAGAACCAGTACGTGCTCCAGATTACTCAGTGGAGCGGAAAAAGCTACTTTGATATTCTGAAAAAAACTGTCCGTGGGAACAGCGGATATAATTTCTCCGGCTTCGACTCCTGCGGGACAAATGCCATCTCCTCCCGTTGTAATAACCCGTGCACCCTGCTTCACTGCTTCATTGTTCGGGAAATATCGAATTGAACCAATGCGAATGTCTCCCTCGCCTGAAAGAAGACCGGCGGATGGCGCTCCTTCAATCCGAACTGAATAACCGGAAGCCGGATCAGAGAGCAGCTGGACCTGAGACTGGTGAGAAAAAGCCTTCCACACGCGGCCAACCAGTCCGGTTTCACTGATCACAGCCATATTCTTTTTTACACCGTCCCGTTCTCCCCGATCAATGAGTACCAGATTCATACCACTGAAGGAGGCGTTACCAATTACACTCGCAGCCAACCCTGGGCGTTCAAGTTTCCGTTTTAACGCTAACAGGTCCCTTAAGTGACGATTTTCATAGTTCAGACTTCGTTTTAGCAGAAGCCGGGTACGTAAGTTAAATGTTTCTTCCCTCAATTTTCGATTTTCTTCCTGAGCATGGATGTTATCAATATAGGTTTTGTATGTTTTTTTGACCCACCGAGTCAAGGTAATAGACGCTGTAACAACAGGAATAGAAACTGCGTTAACTGTTCTTTCAACGTACAGCACACCGATATCGTCTTTTAGTTGGACGGAAACCAACAGGAGATTCAAAAGAAACAAAACCAGAAAAACCCGGAACTCGTGGATAACATCCCCCTGACAAGTACTGATTTTTATTCTACTATACCCTTGGAAGTGCCACGAAACATTTTATAATGAATTGTGAGAATACTATGATCATATTCAGAAAGGAGGCTCCATTGAAGAAAACAATTCTGATTGTAGCTGTTGTATTGGTATTTTTCGCTTTGCTTGTGGTGCTGGTTGGCCGTTCCATCGGTTACCTCACCGGCCAGGCAACCGCGCCATCCAAATCAGTCCTTGTGATTTCCATTAACAGGGCATTAACCGAGCAGTCACCGGAGCTGCCATTTCAGAGGAGCCTGGATTTTCACAATCTGATTGACGCCGTACACAAAGCTGCGAGGGACAGCCATATTGAAGGGGTTCTGGTCGATGGCGACTCTCTGGCAATGTCAATGGCTCAGAAAGAAGAATTAAGGCAGGCCCTCGCGACAGTTGTAAAGGGGAAGAAACCTGTCACCGTCTATTTTGACGCAATCTCGATCGGCAGCTACTATGTCGTCCCAAAAGGAGCAAAGGTAGTGATGCAGGGAACCGAGGGCGGCTATGTCACAATGACCGGATACTATGCGCCCCAGATATTCATGCGGGAGCTTCTGCAAGAAAAACTGGGTATCAAAATGAATGTCATTCACATCGGAAAGTATAAGGGAGCAGGAGAGCCTTTCTCCCGGGATTCAATGTCCAGCTATCTTCGGGAGGAGTTGTCTTCTTATCTGGATGACGTCTGGAAAAATTTTACAGATTCAATTCCTGCGGCCCGTGGACTCGACAAGGAAAACTTCCAGAAAAATCTATACGACGGCAAGTACTTTGCACTTTCCCCACAAGAGGCAAAAAGTGACGGTTTCGTGGATACATTTGGATATAAACTCGATCAGGAAGATGCGTACTCTGACACCGTGAGAATTGCCCATTACTCACAACGCAACAATCTTCAATCCTCTTCCGGTCGCATTGCCCTGATTGTCGCCGAAGGAGAAATCCAGATGGGAACAGCAAACCCCAGCCCCTTCGGCGGGAGTTCTGTAATTGCAAGTGACACCATTTGCCGCACCATTCGGCGGGCAGCCGACAATTCAATGATCAAAGCAATCGTGTTCCGCATTAACTCTCCAGGCGGCTCCGCCCTTGCCTCTGAGTTGATCTATCAGGAACTCCGGAGGGCTGCAAAGAAAAAACCGGTGGTCGCCTCCATCGGCGGCATGGGTGCGTCCGGCGGTTTCTACATTGCCTGTGGATGTGATGAAATTTTTGCTGACAACGCGTCCATTGTCGGTTCCATCGGCGTCATTTCCATTGTTCCGGAATTTACAAGTCTCATGGATAAGGTCGGGGTGCATATTGATCCTGTTCAGAAAGGGAAGTACTCTGATTTTCTTTCTCCTTATCAGAAATTAAAACCTGAAGAGGCCAATATTCTGACTGACGAGATGCTGAAAATTTACACCGTCTTTAAGAGCCGGGTCGCAAAATCCCGAAAAATGGACATGGAAAAAGTCGAGGAGCTGGCCCAGGGCCGTATTTATTCCGGTAGAAAAGGACTTGAACTGGGTCTTGTGGATCGCATTGGCGGACTCAGGGAAGCACTGAAAGAAGCGGCAAAGCAGGCAAAACTTACTTCCATCCGCTACCGGGTATTCAGCAGCCGGAAAAGTTTCATCGAAATGATCCTGGATCGCCAGGCAAGCGTCAGCACAAAATGGCAGGAACTGTTGAAATTACCGCCTATGGGTCGTCCCCTTCTCATCACTCCTTCTCTTGCCTGGCAGGAAGAATCGTCCAAATGAAAAGACTGTTTGCCATTTTGTTATTGTCGATTCCGGTATGGGCAGTTCAGCCGGTTGATCCACTCTTCACCCGGACAATGGAAGCCATACAGACCCGAAGTCTCTCCCCCTTTTCGATGAAATGGTCGAATCAGGGGTGGCATCTAGCCTATCTGAAACCCGCAGCGGATGCCGAGGTGAACGAACTCTGGGTATTGGATTTGAAAACAGACAGGGAAGTAAAACTGGCTGGAACAGAACAGAAAGACACTGAATCAGAAGCGGAAAAAGAACTGAAAGAGAGGATGCGAATCGGCGGCGGAGGTATCACGTTCTTTTCCTGGTTTCACAATTCTGAAAAGATTCTCTACAAAAACGGTGGAAAGCTATGGCAGGTGGCCATTGCCACGGGGAAAAAACAGGCTATTCCCGTCAAACTGAGTCCTGTGCTGTTCCCCCTGATTTCACCCGACGATAAAACGATTTCCGTAGTGTCCGACGGTGATATCTATCTGGTAGATATTGCCACGGGCAAACACAGAAGGCTCACAAAAAGTGCCAAAGACGGCATTTACAACGGAATGGCAGATTTCAACGCCGCAGAAGAATTGGATCGATACCAGGGAATGTGGTGGGCTCCGGATAGCCGTTTCCTGTATTTCACCCAAGTCGATGAATCCAGAATGGCAAAATGGGCGCTACCCAGAGACACCACATTTGAGCCCAGCTTCGAGTTGCAGCGCTATCCTGTTTCAGGGGGAATAAATCCGGATGTTTCCCTGTATCGCGCCAACTTGAAGACCGGCAGTCTGAACCGGTTAGCGGTTCCGCTCAAGGGAAGCTGGTACCTTGCCAGATTCAATTTCATGGGAAATGATCCCGCTGTTCAGATCTTGAGTCGAGACCAGAAAGATTTGTATATCTACCAATACAGCAGCCTGAAGCCCATACAGATTTACCATGAACATGATGACTGCTGGCTCAACCTCAACAAGAGTTTTCACTACTTTCCACGCCGGAAAGCATTTTTGTGGACCTCTGAAAAATCCGGCATCAACCAGATTTACCTTGAACAGTTGACTGGAAAGGAAATTCCCCTGACCAACAGAAAACAGCCGGTTTTGAGCATCTCCGGTGTAAACGGGCAACTGGTTTATTTTATTGAAGCTCGCGCCAATCCCACGGAAAATCAACTCATGCTTCTGAACATGAAAACCGGGAAAGTTATCCCCCTTGAAGAACAGAAAGGCAGAATTCGAGTCTCCATTTCCAAGGATACCCGCCACTACATCGTTTTTTCCAGTACTCTCAATCAACCCACGCTGGCCACCCTTGTATCGCATGACGGCACGCGCCGAATTTTTTATCGGCAAACCATTCCTGAAATAGATGGACTTGCCCAGAATAGTCATATCCCATATCAGTTCACGACGTCAGACGGTACCATACTTTATGGTGTCCTGGACCGCCCGAAAATTCTTGTTAAGGGCAAGAAATACCCGATACTTGTCTACACCTACGGCGGTCCCCATTCCCAGGTAGCATCAAACAGTTACTCTTCTCGGAATGACCTCTGGCATCGGTATCTCAACACAAAGGGCATCTGCGTGTTTCGGATGGACAACCGGGGTTCATCGGATCGATCCCGTGCTTTTGAACGGGCGATTTATCACAACATGGGAGGCCTTGAGTTGAAAGATCAGATTGCCGGGCTGGACGCAATCTGTAAAAAGTTCACTTTTCTCGATCGCTCCAGAGCCGGTATCTGGGGTTGGAGTTACGGCGGGTACATGACCTGTATGGCCATGACTCGCTTCGCCGGACAGTTTAAGGTGGGCGTGGCCGTGGCACCGGTCACAGACTGGCACATGTACGATTCCGCTTATACGGAACGCTACATGGGGACAGCACAGGAAAATCCGGATGGATACAGGAACTCCTCCGTTCTCACATGGGCCGGTAAACTGAAGGGGAAGCTGTTGATTATGGCAGGTGTCTCAGATGACAATGTCCACTTTCACAATACGGAACTTCTTCTGAACAAATTTGTAGAAACGGATCGTTTCCCTGATCTGATGGTGTATCCGGGAAAGAAACACTCGATTCGGGGACGCCAGACCCGCAGGTATCTTTTCTGGCGCATTTCCGATTACTTTATCTCTAATTTGTAGATCCTTTCTTGTGAATGGAATGAAAAGAGCCGGGCTTTTCTGCCCGGCTCTTTTTTGCCTTTCCAAGCCACCAAATACATATCACAGGCCGCGATGCGGCATCACCCATTTTCAGCTTGTCAGAGAAATCTTTCTGAGTAAATTGATATTGGTAAGCATAGCGCCGGTACCCAGCACCACACAGGTTAACGGATCTTCTGCCAACGATACCGGCAACCCGGTTTCTTCCCGAAGTCTCTTGTCAAGATTACGGAGGAGCGCGCCGCCGCCAGCCAGAATGATGCCTCTGTCCACAATGTCTGCCGAAAGAGCAGGAGGCGTCTTTTCCAGGGTTATCTTGATTGTCTCCACAATACTGTCCACGGCAGGTGTTAACGCTTCCCGAATCTCTGAATCAGTAAGCGTCAGCCCTTTGGGGAGACCTGTTTCAAGGTCGCGTCCCTTTATCTCCATTTCCAGTTGCTTGTCCAGCGCATAGGCGGAACCGATATTTATTTTCACGTCTTCTGCCGTTCTCTCTCCAATCAGCAGGCGATATTGTTTCTTAATGTATCGGATAATTGACTGATCCATCTCATTCCCGGCGACTCGAAGCGACTTGCAGAACACGATACCGGCCAGCGAAATCACAGCAACGTCAGTGGTGCCGCCGCCGATGTCCACAATCATGTTTCCGGTTGGTTCTGTGATTGGTAGACCGGCACCGATGGCTGCCACCATTGCCTGCTCTACCAGATAAACCTCTGATGCTCCGGCCTTCAAGGCAGAATCCCGAACCGCACGACGCTCCACCTGAGTAATTTCGGAAGGCACAGAAATAATAATCCGGGGTCGTACCGCGACCCTTCGGTTATGTGCTTTCTTAATGAAGTAATCCAACATCCGCTCTGTGACTTCAAAATCAGCAATAACTCCCTCTTTCATCGGCTGAATTGCCACAATGTTGGAAGGTGTCTTTCCCAGCATTTCTTTTGCTTCTGTCCCTACAGCTTCCACGCGGTTGTTTTTGATATTAATAGCAACAATGGAAGGTTCACACACAACAATTCCTTTGTTGCGGATAAATATAAGGGTATTGGCTGTCCCCAGATCAATCGCTAGATCACTTGAAAAAATCGATAACCACGAGAGCGGATTCATCACACCCATCATTCACTCCTGCTGAAGTTTCACCATTTGATTCATCCGGTCGTCCTCCGGAGCCCGACAAAGGAACAGGCATAAGCATTATGACAGAATTATCTTAACTTTGTCACTCGGCAATTTCAATACCATTCTTCTGGTTCATTTTTCGCTTATACATCGCCTTGTCGGCTTTAGACAGAATTGCTTCTGTTGTTGATCCATGTTCCGGGAAAGAGGCAATGCCAATACTGACAGTCAATCGAATATCGCGGTAATTGTAGTTGCAAACGGATCTGGAAATTGCTTCCGCATATTTTCGACTTTCTTCAGCAGTCAGTCCAGGCTGGATAACGGTAAATTCATCTCCACCGTAGCGTGAGGCCACATCTTCCTCTCGAACTGCTTCCTTAATCAGTTGAGCCACATCCACCAGAACAGAGCTTCCCGCCAGATGTCCATAATTGTCATTCACTGATTTGAAGTTGTCCAGATCCAGAAAAATTATTGAAAGGAACCCCTGGTATTGGGTAGCTTTCTTAATGGACTCCTCCAGAAACCAATTCTGATACCTTGAATTAAAAAGGGACGTCAGATCATCACGCTTGGTCATTTCCTCCATTTCATTGAACATCAGTGCATTGTGAAGAATAATAGATCCGTATTTCACCATGGTTCTAAGGGAATCCAGGTCATCTTCTGTGAAGGGCTTTCCGGAATCTTTGTTGATAAGCTCAATCACACCAAACAGTTCTCCTTTCCCTACAAGTGGTGCGGCCATAATCCGTTTTGTTTCAAAACCGGTGGCTTCATCCACCTCCTGCAAAAAGCGCGCATCCGTTCCTACATCGTTGATAATAATTGCCTCGCGTGTACTGGCTACCCATCCTGCCACGCCCCTTCCAACGGGAATTTCAATCTTGCTCAATTTTTTCCGTACATTCTGATTGGTCATTCGAAAATAAAGGGCATTGCGTTCCCGATTTAAAAGCAATAACGACCATGAACGCGTATTCAGGAGGGTTTGTACCTTGTTCATAAATTCCCGCATGATGACATCCGGATCAGAAAGATTGATTGCAGACGTGGTCACATGGTTCAGCACTTCATAGTTGCGCGAAAGAATTCGTTCTGATTCCTTCAGTTTCATCAATTTTTTTTCAATGAAAAGCATTAAACGGAATTCCTTTTCTGAAGAAAATGTCATGCAACCGCTGATGTCCTGGCCACTCCTGCGTCTGGTATACACATAATAATCATCCACCGGGATAATTCCCTTGATTTCAGATTGATGGCCAATATAAAAAACGTCCGTGAAAATAATGATGTCGTGGGAAAATAATGTCAAGGCGGAAAGATCCGTCTGGGAAGAACCTACATAGCGCGCGTATTTTCTTGGTACTTCTCCGAACCATAGGATGTTCAGTAGATTTTTATGAATACCCATTTTTCCAAAATTGTCTCGTTGTCGCTGGCATCACGGGAAATGACCTCAATCCGGTTTTTTCCGGACTGGTACAATGTAATAATGGAACTGAAAGTACCATCTTCTTTCACTTCCGCCAGCTGGTTGTTAACCGTTACCCGTGCATGGGGTTCGGTTTTTCCTCGCACAATGGCAGTCGTACCAAAAATGCGAATTGGCTCCAAGGTAAGAGGTGGCGGCGTCTGGTCCACTAGAAGCTCATGTTGGCGCGTTCCCACCACCTTAAATTCTCGAATATCGGAAAAACGTCCCTGCTCATTGGCCTCGTTCAAAGCTGCCACCCGCCAGAAGTAAGTTCCTTTACCCGGGATGGGAAGCGTCAAAGAGGTTCCACTGTAACCGCTTCGCCGTTCAATACAGCTCGCAAAAACCGTATTGTTCGCCAATTCAAAGGCATAACCTGCGGCATTGTAAACTTTTGACCAGCGAAATTGGACATTTCCTCCCTTTCCGGACGTCTCAATGGTTTTGAAATTGGGAGGCTCTTCCGCAAGCGGCATAGGCGGCAACAGATAGGTCTTTTCTGCCATTGTGTGCTGGGAAAACCGTAATACCTGCTGTGGACTCAGTTTACGATCCCTTTCTCCTCCCTCCACCATAAGGTTTCCTTCCAGGCACGCAATCGTTGTTGTCAAAACACTGCTGTCCAGTCCAGCTCGTCCCATTGCGTTTAAAGAGTACAGAACCCGTGCTTTTCCGATAACCAATTCAAATTTCGGCTGATAATCCGTAATTTTGGAAGCAGTAAATGAGATCCCGCCGTTTTTCAGTTCCATGGAAACGTTCAGAGAATGGGTGACTTTGTCTTCCTCTATCTGGCTGAAAACCAATGTGGCCGGGTAGCGGAGAGTGACAGTGGAGCCGTCAATAAAAATAATTTCACATCCAGACCCCTTCTTCATGGTCATCACGTCTCCCGAACGGATTTTCATACTGCTTTCAACCTGAACTACGCGGGTTCCGCCCTCCAGATAGTCCACCTGACCCACCAGTTGGGCGATGTGGGCGCCGGACATTACGGCAGATTTTCTGGCCTCCATAATGCTGTTTGCCGCATCAAAGACTTCTCCACTGAGTTTATCCAGTTTTGCAAACTCGTAGTTGTCCAGGTCTTCTTTCAGTGCATCCAAATGGTCCAGTGCTTTATTCAGTTTTGCTTTTTCTTCATCAAGTCTTGCAACGACGAATGCCTTCTGGAGTAAGGCCAGAGATTCAAATAATTTTTTTTCACTCTGCTTACGCATCACGTGGACATAAACCGGGTAAGCTATCATAGAAACCAGAACCAGGAGAATAATGACCATCGCCGAAGTTTTTATAACTTTCACAGTTTCTTCCTTTCTGTTCTTTCATTTTTATCATAATGTACACTATACTTTCAAGAGTTGATATAGAAAACTGGAGATAATCTATGGCTGATAGGAAAAAACTTCGGACAATTCTGGATTCATTGACACCCCGTGAATCAACTGTTGAAAAACTGAACATGGATCCCATTGCCTTCCCCGGGCGCTATCCCGATTTACCGGACAGGGAGGTTGTCGCGCTGATTGCCGCATCTTTCGCTTTTGGGAAAGTCACTGCCATCATGGGGGCAGTGGAACAGGTACTGGCCCCCCTGGGGCCGTCTCCAGCAACCACCCTGCAGATAACAAAACAAAGTGATTTGAAGAAACTCTATCCGGATTTCAGATACCGATTTATGAGCCATGAAGGTCTGGTCGCTTTCCTTTCCGGTATTCGTGAAATTCTATTGACATCAGGGAGATTAAGCGCACATGTGAGAAAAGATGCCCCCGTCGAATCGGCAGACAACCTCTTTCGGGAACTTCTGTCCGGCAGCGGAAATGAAATCGCCCTTCGCTCTTCCAATCTGCTGGCAGATCCCAAACGAGGCGGACCGGCCAAACGCTGGATGCTCTTTCTCCGGTGGATGGTTCGAAACAAATTCCCTGATTTTGGTATTTGGAACCATCTGATTTCTCCTTCCCGGCTGATCATTCCCCTGGACACCCACGTCCTCAGAATTTCCCGTTACCTGGGCTTTACAATGAAAACCTCTCCTTCCATGAAAGTTGCGAGGGAAATCACCGAAGCTCTGGCCCAGTTTTCTCCGGCTGATCCCCTTCAGTTTGATTTTGCCCTTGCCCATATGGGAATAGATGGCATCTGCCCCAGGAACCGGGGATTGCGCCGCTGCGACATTTGCCCTTTGCAAGAATTTTGTTTGGAAGGTAGAATGGCAGGGAACATAGAATCGAAGGCAGGAAGGGACTTCCAATGAAACAAAACAAGGTTGTAGTACTGGATTTCGGCTCCCAATACACAAAACTCATATTAAGGCGAATTCGGGAGCACCACATTTACAGTGAAATCGTTCCCATCAACACGACCGTGGAAAAAATCCGCGAAATGGCCCCTGCCGCCATTATTCTCTCCGGCGGGCCCCGTTCCGTCTACGAAGAAGGGGCATTTCACGCCGATCCCGAACTCTTTTCCATGGGTATACCGGTTCTGGGTATCTGTTATGGCATGCAATTGATGGCCCATCTGCTGAATGGGAAAGTTGCGGCTTCCAATGACCGGGAATACGGTCGGGCCACAGCAAAATTCCGGACAGATTCTCCGCTTTTTCAGGGAATCAAGGCGGAATCCGTGGCCTGGATGAGCCATGGAGACAAAGTAGAAGCGGTTCCTCCCGGTTTCCGCGCCATTGCCGAAACCGATACAACGCCGATCGCAGCCATGGAAAATAGTGAGAAACGCCTGTACGCAGTGCAGTTTCACCCGGAAGTCACCCACACTGAAATGGGACAAGATATCCTGAAGAACTTCCTGATTAACATCGCCAGAATTGACCCGGACTGGCAGATGGGGTCATTTGTGGATGCGGAAATTTCCCGTATCCGTGAAATTGTAGGGAATGGAACTGTCATCTGTGGCCTTTCCGGCGGCGTGGATTCCTCCGTGGCAGCCGCCCTCATCCATCGGGCCATCGGCGATCAGCTGCAATGCATATTCGTAGATCATGGACTCTTGAGAAAAAATGAAAAACATCTGGTCATTGAAACCTTTACCCGTCAATTCCACTTCAACCTGAAGGCCGTGGATGGTTCTGAAACCTTCCTTAACCGGTTGTCTGGTATCTCTGATCCGGAAGAGAAACGCAAAATCATTGGTCATACATTTATCGAAGTATTTGAGGAAGAAGCCCGTCAATTTGACAATGCCCGCTTCCTTGCCCAGGGAACGCTTTATCCGGATGTTATTGAGTCCGCGGCCCACGGCGGTACCTCGGTTACCATCAAATCCCACCACAACGTCGGGGGGTTGCCTGCACATATGAACCTGAAGCTACTGGAACCGCTGAAAGAGTTGTTCAAAGATGAAGTCCGGGAATTGGGCCGCCTGCTGGGTCTGCCGGAAGAAATTGTCGGCCGCCATCCCTTTCCGGGACCGGGACTGGCCGTGCGGATCCCCGGCGCAGTGGATAGAGAAAAAATTGCCATCTTACAGGAAGCCGATGATATCTTTATTGAAATGCTCCATTCAGCCGGACTTTACGATGAAATCGCCCAGGCCTTTGCGGTACTGATTCCGGTCAAAACCGTTGGAGTGATGGGGGATTTCAGGACCTACGAGTACATTGCGGCGCTTCGGGCTGTTAAATCCGAGGACTTCATGACAGCAGACTGGTACCCCATGCCCCACAGCCTGCTCGCTGATATATCCGCAAGGATTGTTAACGAAGTCAAGGGCATCAACCGGGTGGTCTACGACATTACCTCCAAACCCCCCGGAACAGTGGAGTGGGAATAGAATGAGTTGGAGTCGGGGTAGGGGAAGGAGCAAGGGATAGAAAATCATGGAATCATCTTCCACTCATGACTCATCACTCATCACCCATCACGATTCACCCTCCGTTTCTGTGATTATCCCCACATATAACAGGCGTGAGCGCGTACTGAAGGCAATCGAAAGCGTCGTTGCTCAAAAGCGACAGCCGAATGAGATTATTGTTGTGGATGACGGGTCCACAGATGGAAGTGCTGCTGAAATCCAGAACGCCTTTCCGGACATAACGCTTATCCGGCAGGAAAATTCTGGCGTCAGTGCAGCTCGAAACACCGGGATCCGGGCCGCAGCAAGTGAATGGCTGGCATTTCTGGACTCTGACGATGAATGGAAACCGGAAAAACTGGGAAAACATATGGCGTATGCCCTGTCCCATCCAAAATACAGAATTTCCCAGACCGACGAGGTGTGGATTCGAAACGGTTGTTTTGTGAACCCAATGAAAAAACATGGGAAAAAAGCCGGGCGTTTTTTCCGGGACGCACTGAAGCTTTGTCTGGTCAGCCCTTCCGCCGTAATGATTCACCAAAATGTGTTCCGGGATATTGGTTATTTTGATCAAACGCTTCCGGTCTGTGAAGATTATGACCTGTGGCTTCGCATTCTGGCTCGGGAACAAATTGGATTTCTTGCGGAAAAACTGGTGGTCAAACATGGCGGTCATCCGGATCAGCTTTCCCTTAATTTCATTGCCATGGACCGGTTCCGTGTTCGTGCCATACTGAAGATTCTCCGGTTTCCTGAACTGGTAATTGAGGACAGGAAAGATGCCGTGGCAGAACTGGCTGAAAAGTGTCACATTCTGGAACAGGGATATGCGAAACACGGCTCCCCGGAAAGATGCGCCCGTTTTCGATGGATTCGGGAAACAGTGACAGGCAAATTGGACAGAAAAGTGTAAGCTGTGGTATATCTCTACAAGCAACATTTTTAGGAGGACCCAATGAAAAGAATGATTCGAACATTTGTTATTACCCTCTTGATAGCAGCGACCACTGTCGCCCAGGCAGGGATTATTTACAGTGCCAGGACAAATACGGAGCTCTACGGAGAAAATGCTGAACAGCAAAAGCAGAACCCCATGATGCAGCAAGTTCTGGAACCTCAGGAAATGAAGGTTTTTGCCCAGGACAAGGGCGCGAGAATCAAATTTCTCAGCGATTCCATATTGTACAAAAAGGGAGATTTCATGGTCACTGAGGACGGGAATACCCTGTATCTCTGCGACCCTCAGGCCAAAACCTATCACAAACTGGATCTGGAAGCCATGAAAGGAAAGGTCCTGGGTGCGATGAAAACAATGACGAAAATGACCTACAGCAATGCGTTTGTCAACATTGTGGATAAAGGTGATGCCGGAACAGTCGCCGGCTACCCGGTGAAAAAATATCGCCTGTTGGTAGAGTATGATACGAACATGAAGATCCTGTTCAAGAAAATCAAGACTCATGAAAGACGGGAATTTTTCATCTATGTAACCTCGAAGCTGTCAATGGACCTGGTACCGGAATACAACAACAGCCAGATGTTTACAACCGGTGTGGATCAAGTGGACAGTCAGATCCAGTCGAAGTTGAAAGGACTGGGGTTCCCCATGAAAACTGAACAGCTCAGCTATGGTAAGAATAACGAATTGACTTCCAAAACCTCTTTCGAAATTACATCCATCGATGAAAAATCCCTGAATCCTGCGTTGTTCAAGCTTCCCAGTGGATACACCGAGAAAGAAATCCAGGTTGAAGGAACGGATTCAGAAGGAAATACCGAGAAACAGAAGTTCAAGATGGGAGATTTATTTAAATGACACTGTTGCAGGCACTGGTCCTGGCCTTTGTGCAGGGGATGACAGAATTCCTGCCTGTATCCAGTTCCGGCCACCTGGCACTGTTCGGACGGTTATTTGGAATGAAGGCTCCGGATATCAACTTTGATATTGTGCTGCACATGGCTACATTGCTGGCAGTGTTGATCTACTACCGGAAGCAACTGATTGATCTCGCTATCCACCTGTTCACAAGGAAAGGCGGAGAAGGGTTTGCCGAAAACCCTCTCCGCTTTCTCTTTTTCGTCATTCTGACATCTATTCCCACCGGTATCATCGGACTGGCACTGGACAGCAGAATGGAAACCCTGCATGAAAACCTGATTTTTGTCGGCGTCTGCTTTTTTATCACCGCAATTATGCTCCTGACAACTCATCTGAAACAGAAAAAAAGGCTTATCGGGAAATCGTTGTTGAATTCCCCCTGGTGGGTTCCGACACTGATCGGGGTCGCACAGGGGATTGCGGTCCTTCCCGGAGTGTCCCGATCCGGTTTTACCATCGGAGCGGCGCTTCTTCTGGGCATTGCCGCCACCGATTCGGCAGATTACGGCTTTATCGTTTCTATCCCTGCCATATTGGGCGCTTTTCTGCTAAAGCTTGGGGGAATCAGTGCCATGGGATTCTCCATGAATTATGTGCTGGGCTTTGTACTGGCCTTTCTCGTAGGGCTGGCATCCATCCGCCTGGTTGTGGTATTTGTGGAGAAGGTCCGACTCCACTATTTTGCGGCTTACATGGTCATTGTTTCCATTGTCACTCTTATCCTTGGTGCTACAGGTTGAATCATGGACTACATTGATTCCCACTGCCATATCGTTATGGACCGGTTTGACGAAGACCGGAATGAGATTCTGGCGGACTATTTTAGGTCCGGGGGAAAAGCCATGTTGTCCGTGGCCACCGGACGGGAAGATCACGAATTCAACCTGACACTGAGCTTGAAATGGGACAATTTTTACACTTCGCTTGGATGGCACCCCCATGATGCGAAGGATTTTGGAAAGAATGAAGAGGCTTTTCTCCTTTCCGCAATCGAGAAAAGAGAAATCCAGGCGGTGGGTGAAATCGGCCTGGACTATCACTACAACCACTCGGAACGGGCTGAACAGCTCAGGACATTTGACCGACAGATGGTTATAGCCGATAAGTCCGGATTGCCCGTCATTATTCACACCCGGGAAGCGGACCGGGATACCATGGACATCCTGAGACGGTACCGGAAGGTTCGAGGCATTCTCCATTGTTACACCTCAGGCCGGGAACTGATGGAAGCAGGGCTGGAACTGGATTATTTTGTTTCTTTCAGCGGTATCATCACCTTTCAGAAATCCGCCCCAGAAATCCGGGAACTGCTGAAAGCTGTGCCACTGGATCGCCTGTTATTTGAAACCGATTCCCCCTACCTGGCGCCGGCTCCTTTCAGGGGCAAGCGAAATGATCCCCGGAAAGTTGTTTATGTCATTGAGAAGGCAGCTGAACTCAAGGGCCTCGAACCAGAAAAGCTTTCCGCTCAGGCAAACCAGAATTTCTACCAGCTCTTTTCTGCCTTTCCATAATCGACTCCCCGATTTTACGATCTGAATGCTATCTTTTCATAGAAAATAGAACCGGTTGCTCATTCACCCACTTCACTGTCTGTCCTGTTCCGTGATTTCAAGCACGAGACGGAATCCAGGGTTTGCGTATTTCAAATCTAAATTGTACCCGTAGCGAAAGGCTGAGCGGCATCTCTCCTCAGAGCTGAACCAGCTGCCGCCTCGAAGTACACGGCCAGTGCCTGATGAGGGGCCGGTGGGGTCCGTTGTAGGGGAATATTGATAAAAATATCTACCGTACCAGTCCTGACACCATTCAAATACGTTCCCCGTCATGTCATAAAGTCCCCAGGCGTTTGGTTTTTTCCGACCGACTGGGTGGGTTTCGGCACTGGTGTTGCCGTTGTACCAGGCATATCGGGATAGTTCTTTCCGGCTGTCTCCAAAATAGTATGCCATCTCACTTCCCCCCCGGCACGCATACCCCCATTCAGCCTCAGTGGGAAGGCGGAATTTCAGACCCTTTTTTCTGTTAAGCTTCCGGATAAATTCTTCACGTCATTCCAGGAAACTCTTTCTACAGGAACCTCCCTTTCGTCGACATGTGGGACACTAGACATGCCCATCTTTTTCAGGAAGGGCCTTTTGGGCTTCAGTAAAGAAGGATTGCTTTTCATAATGCCCTGCCACTGGGCCTGGGTAACTTCGTACTTGCCCATCCAGAAACCTATGGATATGGTGACTCTATGCCTGGGACCTTCGTCACTGCCGTGTTCTTTTTCAGTATCCGGTGAGCCCATGAGAAAGTTTCGGGCAGGAATATATACGAGCTTCAAAGAAGAATGCCGAGACAAATTTACAACCTTCTGTTCCCCTGGCTCGTGAATCAGGTTTTCCAGTTTGCCCCTGGTGTTTCGTATCTCAGAATGGAGAGTCAACATTTTCTTTAAAATTCCCCCTGCTTCCTTCTTTCGTCCCGCTTTTATCAACACATTTGCCTTTTTCTCCAGTATCCAGGGATCGTCTGGAACAATTTTCAGTATCTGCTGAAAATACTCCAGGGCCAAGTCGGTGTTGCCAATAGCTGCAGCTTGATCTCCCTTTGTTTCCAAGTCGTCTGGATTTTGCAATAGCTGTTTTCTCCCCTGTTTTGCTTCAGCTTTTGCCCGGGCTTCTTGAATACCCTCTTCCGCTCTGCCCAGCTCTCTTCTCACCATAGAATCGGCAGATAATCCTTTCAATATGCGCTGAAAATAGCGCTTTGCTTTAACGAAATTACTATTTGCCTGATATTCAATTGCTTTTCCCAGATAGAAAAAGACATCCTTTCCCTCTTCAGTTTTTGAGTCAGCAGGATCCGCACCGCCTTCAACGTTGGATCTGTTTTTCGGTTTGACCGAAAGTAATTCAAGTGAAAAAACAACCCGTTGACCGGGGATTAGGTTGAATTGTGACTTCTGCTCCAGAATCACAGCCGTACAGATTGCGCCTTTGACTGATGTAGCCTTTATTGTTGCAATTGCGAGCCATACCAGTTGTCCGAATACCACCTGGTGAATAAAAACATTGCCCGCTGTTCCGGTTGTTATCCCCGAATCTGTCTCTAAATCCACCGTGATGATTTTCCCGGAAATTGACTTCAGGGAGTGGCTGAGTACGGGGCCACATACCAGGAACAGGATAAACAAAAAGAGCAAACATCGCCGCCATCTGCCAATTTTCAAAAACCCCTTCAGACTCAATCCTTCTTAGGATGAATTGCTTGATCTCACCAAGTCCGTAAACACAAACACCCCCTTTTTTTTTATCATTTTATATCTTCCACTTATGCAAACAATGTACCATAAAACTGTCCAGCACCCGATTGCGATGCTGAAATTATCAGTGGGAGGGCCTTTCTTCATTCTTCCCCTCTCTTTCGGGTCTTACACGCGGTCCGGGGGGGGCTGAAGGTTCCAGTGGAAATTCAAGGCAAAATCTGGGAAAATAAGGGGAAGAAGAAAACGGAGCGAATGGAAATTCGATGAAAAAACTCACGACAAAGGTCCTGAAAGGCAGTGCGGTCCTCACATCCGGTACCCTGTTGTCCCGGTTATTAGGACTTATGCGTGAAATTCTTGCCGCAGCTTTTTTCGGTGGCGGTCGGGTTTATGATGCCTTTGTCATTGCCTTTTCCGTTCCTGCACTTTTTCGCCGAATCCTTGGTGAAGAAATGTTTGAGCGCGCATTTATGCCCCCATTCGAACGGCTGAGAAGTCAGGGCCAGGCCGGTACGGCACGGCGACTGGTGATCCGGATTTTTATCATTCTCGGCCTGGCATTAGTGCTTCTGACCGCTCTTCTCTTTTTCTTTATGCCGACAGTGGTGCATTTTCTGGCTCCGGGTCTTTCCCGCGATACTGAACTGCAAACCATACTCCTTGGGAAACAGATTCTGCCCTTTCTGATTCTCATCAGTTTCTCAACCTTGACCGGATCGGTGCTGTTGTTTTCTGACCGCAAACTGATCTACAGCACGGCACCCGCAGTAATGAATATGATAATTATCCTGGTTCTGGTTGGCTTCCATGAGCACTTTGGCATTGCCGCCCTGATTGTTGCTTACCTCAGTGGTGCCACTGCCTTTCTCCTGTTCCAGTTACCCGCCTTTTTTAAAGTAATGAAAAGTTTAAAAGAAGACGAAACAGAAGGTGCCGAGGATCCGTTGAATCGTTCCCTGAAGGAGTCTTCCAGAATTTTTGTCACTGCTCTTGCCAACAAAGGTGTGGAAGTGGTGGATAGAATGGTGGCCTCCCTGGTCGGCTCCGGGGCCATCTCCTCTCTCTGGTACAGTTTTCGAATCATACATCTGCCCTTTGCCATCATGGGGCTGGCCATTTCCCGTTCCATTGCACCGGAACTCTCCCGCCTTAGAGGCAGCCGGAACCACCGGGATTTCAGTAACGTGATTCATTTGGGCCTGGATACAAATCTCTTTCTGCTGGTCCCGGTTACGGTTTTTTTCATGATGTTTTCCAGGGAAGTAATCACCTTATTTTACTTCCGGGGTGCTTTCACACTGGAAGCAGTAAACCGCACTTCTCTGGCATTTTTCTACTACTCTCTTGCGATAACCCCGATGGGACTCATCGCCCTTCTCAACCGGATGTTTGCAGCATTTGAAAATAACCGGGCACCGATGCGGGTGGCTATTTTCGGAGCCGGCATTAATGTGGTTCTGGATTTTATTCTGTATCAGACACCGTTGAAGCAGGGTGGTATCGCGCTGGCAACTGCGATTTCACAGGCTGTACAAGTGCTGCTCCTGTTTGCTGCGTTGCATCATTATCCCATCCGTATCCGGCTGAGCCGCATTCTGGCCACTTTGGGACAATTGCTGTTCGCTTTACTCTTCTTTGTTCCAATTCTCATTGTGGGCAAATTGTGGATGCCCGAAACGCTGCATTTTCTTCCTCTTTTCTTCTGGCTGGTGGGAATTGCCGCCATCGCTTTTCTGTTTTACGGAACGGTGGCCTATGGCTTTCTCCGGTCTCGACGAACCGAAAAAATGAAGGTGGTTCTCACGGGAGGCGGCACCGGAGGGCATGTTTATCCATCATTGTCCATCTACCAGATTCTTCTGGATAAAAACAGGATTTATCAGGTCAGATACTGGGGCATACGGGGTAGGGCAGAAGAGGCCATTGTCCCCAGAATAAATATCCCACTGGAATTTGTGCCTGCCGCACCCATTGCTGGTGGGTCTCCGGTCGCAAAACTTCGATCGGGTGTCACCATTCTCCGGGGTACACTAACCGCCATGGGAAAACTGATACGCTTCAGACCTCACCTGGTTGTAGCTGCCGGAGGTTACGTCTCGGCTCCTGTGGTATTCGGTGCATATCTCCTGAAACCCTTCCTGAAATTGAAAATTGTTATTGATGAACAGAACATGGTGCCGGGTCTTTTGAACAAGGTGGCCTCTCTGATGGCGGACGCCGTGTTCGTTAACTTTCGAGAAAGTGCTTACTTCATGTGGAGCAACCGTTGTGTGTACACCGGATATCCGGTACGTCCAGACTACCTGAAACCGGAAAAACAGCGCCTTGAACTCAGAAAGGAACTGGGAATACCGGAAAATGCCTTTCTTCTGGTGGTGTCTGGTGGCTCCATGGGAGCGAGGGCCATCAACCGGTGCCTTTCCGATGCTATGGATCGACTGTCTGAAATGGATAATTTGTTCGTTATACACAGTATCGGTATGAGCGAGACCCCTGAATATCACGCACTGAAAGATACAATTCACCGTTTGACCGCGTCTATGGGTAAAAATTTTGATAAGGACACTCTGGAAGCCCGCAGGTCTGATGGCACCATTTTTTACCGGGGTTCCGACTATTTCCATGATCTATACCGCTACCAGCAGGTGGCCGACTTGCTGATTTGTCGGGCGGGAGCTGGTGCGTTGGCTGAATCCATGGCACTTGCCAAACCCACTCTGTTGATACCAAAGAGAGGGCTTCCGGGGGATCACCAGGAACTGAACGCCATCAGCATTGCCGAGCAGGGAGCTATGGATGTTCTTTTTGAAGAGGCTGGTTCGGGAAGTGAGGTGGACAGGATTCCGGTGCCCCTGTTTCTGGAGCGTGTCGGCAAACTCATGGAAGATGAAACATACCGGAACAGCCTGGGAGAATCCGCAGGACGGATCTTTTTCCGTCATTCTGCTGAACGAATTTATAACACAATCGATCGGGTAATCCGTCAGAAGGTAATTGAGGGCGAAACCCAGATCGTTGAACCACGTTTTGTTCAATTTCAACGGACCTTTGACAATCTGATTCGCTTTCTGGATCACAACTCTTCAAAAAAGAATAACCTTTACGTTCGGTTCTACAACATAAAGGTACACGAATATCTGGCATCAGATCAGGTTCTTATCATAAACAAGGGAATCAAACTGATCGGTTCACTGAAACGGGCCGATCTCTACCCCTTCATTTACGAGAACTTTGACTCGTTCCAGGGCTATCAGAAACGCAACGCTCTGGCCGCCTTGACCAAGGCCGACCAATTTCAGCCCCCTTTCAAGAGTCTGGTCGAGAAAGGACTCCGGGATAACTACTTTGAAACCCGGCGGGAAGCCATCGCTTTGTTTAACCGCTTCTTCAACCAGTTGACAGACGAAGGAATTCACCGGCAAATTCTTAAACTTCTGAATAAACAGATTGGAAGTTTCGAAGTGAAGGCTGAAGCGATTCGAGCGGCAGTGCGAATTCTGGAGCAGGACGCATTTCTGAAACAGATGGAGCCGATTCTCTTTGCCCGAAACATCCGTCACCGGGAAGCTTTATTGGATGCCATCCGCGATGGACTGAACCTCAACCGTTTTGACAACAAAGAAATCGTTCGCAACTTCCTGAAGCGCATGTTGATTACGACATCCCAATTTCAACCGAGTTTTACGGTACGCCAGCGTTTTATCACCACCATCAAAAAACTGGAGGAAACCAACCATGATTAAACTGCTGGTGGAAGCCCTCACGGGAAACGGAATGGACATTGGAGTCCTGCGACTGGTCAACTACCTCAGCTTCCGCGTTATCATGGGAATGGTCACATCTCTTCTCTTTGCCTTGACCTTCGGTTTTCGTTTCATTGTTTTTCTCTACCGGAAAAAGCTCCGGGACGTCTCTGGAGATATTTCAGCCATCAACGCCTTCGGGAAACGGGGAATTCCAACCGCTGGCGGTCTGCTGGTTATGTTGTCTGTGGCATTCTCCGTCCTGCTATGGGGGGACCTGACCAACCGTTTTACCATCGTTCTCGTGGGCGGATTTCTCTACCTGGGTCTGGTGGGTTTTATTGACGACTTCCAGAAAGTGCGGTTCAAGTCATCTCTTTCCGGACTGAGCCAGTTGGGAAAGACCCTGCTCTTACTGCTGTTCATCATCCCCTTTGCTCTTTTTCTTGTTTCCGCCCTGAATCCAGTCCCCGAACCCCTTCGAACGGTCATTTTTATTCCCTTCCTGAAGAATCCTGTTCTGAATCTCAGTACCGGATTCTATATCGCCTTCGTTGTTTTTGCCGTATTTTCAATCGTCAATGCAGTCAATATCACTGACGGTATGGACGGTCTGCTGGGGGGAACCGCCATCCTCACAATTGGCGTGTATATGATTTTTGCCTACATCATTGGAAATGCCGTATATGCCAACTACCTTCTATTTCCGTTTGTGGCTGGAACAGGGGAAATTGCCGTCTTCGGTGCAATTCTTATCGGTGCACTCTTTGGATTTTTATGGTTTAACACCTATCCGGCAGAAGTGTTTCTCGGGGATACCGGGTCACTGGCAGTGGGTGGTGCCATCGCCATGATGGCCTTTCTGACCAAACAGGAACTGCTCTTCCCAATCGTCGGCGGGCTCTTCGTATTCGAGATATTTACATCCCTTCTTCAACAGAAAATCGGCGGTAGACTGGGCCGGCGCATTCTTCACCGGGCCCCCTTCCACCATGAAATGACCCACCGGGGCATCGCGGAACCCAAGGTTGTCGTGCGCCTCATCATTGTCTCTATCATCCTGGCTCTCATCGCCCTTCTTTCACTCAAAGTGAGGTAGCAAATGAATGTTGAATGTGAAAAAGAACAATGCCCATCACAGGATTCAAGAATGACAGGTTACTCTGGAAGAACTCAGAATTCATCCTCATTCTACTGGATAAATAAAGAATAGTCCGGAGCCTTCTGAGGTACAATAGCAACATCTTTAGGACTGGGATGGAATGAACAACTATAATTCGGCATGGATAATGCCGCACATCGCTTCATGGAGGATGCATAATGAACGACTTGACCGACATTCTACTCAAAGAGGGATTGACACTGGCCCTCGGATTCTTGTTCGGATATGTGCGGCAAAAACTACGTAAGCCAATCGGATTTGGCACTTTTATTTTCGTATCCGTAGGCGCATGTTCGTTGTCAATCATTGCGTTGCGGCTACCTGCCGCGAACACGGTTCCGCTGCTTGCGGCCATCGTAACGGGTATTGGTTTCCTTGGTGCCGGTGCACTGATCAAGAGTGGTGAAAAAATTCATGGCTTTACTTCCGCCGCATTGATCTGGCTGTTTGCCATCTTCGGTCTGACCATCGGTGTTGGGGAATTTACAGTAGGGATCATAATTTATACCATTGTCTGGGTGGTTTCATTTGCGGACAATTTCTTTCAGCGACGGGGAATTGGCGCTTACACGAAGCAGCTTCGGGTGGTCATCGAATCCACTTTCCCCGATGAATCGCTCCATTCGAGTCCCCTTCAGAACCATGAATGTCTTCTGACAGCCGTCGCTTCTGACCGTTTGTCCTCTCTGCATACATTTACATACGATATCGTTCTTTCCGGTGAAGACAGTGCCCAGCTGGTCACCCAACTTCTGGGTGAAACCGGGGTCCGGCATGTTGAAGTAGAATGAATCCGACCACTTCGGTTGTATTATTCTGAAAATTAGTGGTTTACAGGCTATAGTGACGGTGTCAGATAGACCTGGCTGACTGCATCCACCAATCCTGCTGAAACAGTCCGGAATGAAAGATAAATGTCCACATTTGATGTGTCTTTCTGTGGCCCTCCCGATCGCCTGTTTATTGTCTGTCCTTCAGCATATCATCCAGTACTCTCGTCATCTGTTCCTGGCTGTATGGTTTGGACATGATTGTGGTTCGGGGCAATGTCTTTTTTTTACGTCATTCAGCATTGCACTGTATCCGGACAAAAGAATGACCGGCCTCAAATCACCCCGTTTGCGCATATTCTCAATTAATTGAATGCCATTGATGTGGGGCATGTTCAAGTCCGTGATCAGCAGATCATCCGCCGTCGGCTGTTCCTTGAGGCGCTGGTCAGCTTTTCGACTATCCTGTTTCACATAGACAGAATATCCCCACGATGACAATAATTGACCAGTTCATTTCCCAATATTCTCTTCGTCATCCACGAACAGGATTCGGCCCCTTCCCCCGGGTGTGGAGTGGACGTCGATTGTCCCCTTGAGGCTGCTTACAATCCCATGAACGACAACCAGTCCCATGCCGGAGCCCTGACGACCGACAGGTTTTGTTGTAAAGTAGGGTTCAAAGATGCGCCTTTGTGTTTCTGAATCCATTCCTACTCCAGTGTCTTCGATGGAAAGAATACAGGCTGCGTTATTCTCGTTTCCGGTTCTGGTTTCCAGTCTCAGTTGAACAGTCAAAACGCCGCCCGTTTCCTGTATTGCATGAAAGGCATTGGTACACAGGTTCATAGCGATCTGGTACAACCGGGACGGCTCGGCCATCACGTATATGTCTGTAATTTCAATTTCGTTGCGAACGGAGATGCCCTTGGGCAGGGTCGCCTTGAGCAGTTTGACAGCCTCTTTGAGAATCAGTGAAATTTGAATCGGCTTCTTTTCCTGTCTGGCCTGACGGCTGAATGTCATAATTTGTTCCACAAAGTCTGTTGCCCTGTGAATGGCTTTCTGAATTTCCAGCATGCTCTCATGCTCTATTGTCCCCTGTGTCAGTTGCCTGATAATGATGTCGAAGTACGTGGATATATACGTCAGAATATTGTTGAAATCATGGGCAATCCCGCCTGCGAGAGTTCCTATGGATTCCATCCGCTGGTTGTATTCCATTACTTCTTCCATCTTTCTGCGCTCATTGATCTGGTTCACAAATGCATCAATCAGCTGATTCGTTCTGGTCACCAACCGTCGAAAATCGGTGCCGACCTTATCCGGATCACTTTTGGCGTGCAATTTTCCCTTTAAGATTTCATCCACCAGATTTTCCGTTTCGGACGTAACCCTGGACTACCCGGTTGCTCTGAGACTCGGGGAACTCAATTTGAGTTTGACGTATACCAACCTGATCGATGCCAATATTCATGCGCCGGGTTTTCGCAATAGTGATAACAACCTTATCTTTGGTGTAAACTGGTCTTACCGCTTCTGAACAGGGGCAAAGTCTGCATACAAAAAAGCGGCGGTCAATATGACCGCCGCTTCCTTTTTCTCAAGAATGGTCGGGGCGAGAAGATTTGAACTTCCGACCTTTCGGTCCCGAACCGAACGCTCTACCAGGCTGAGCCACGCCCCGACAATCGGAACAGGCGCTATTCTACAAGATTTAAATCCCGAAGCATAGCATCAATTTTGTTTTTAACGCTTTTTCCCATCACGATGTCTTCCGGCCATTCCCGGACAAATCCCTCTGACGTCCATTTCCTTGTGGCATCAATGCCAATCTTGGTACCGATCCTTGCAACAGGAGCGGCGTGATCCAGTACATCCAACGGACCGTCGGTGAAGGTCATGTCCCTTTTGGGGTCGACATTGTTGCCCACTCGCCACATGACATCATTGAGGTTGTGAACGTCCACATCCTCATCCACAATAATCACAAATTTTGTAAACATCATCTGGCCCATTCCCCAGACTGCGTTCATCACTTTTTTCGCATGCCACGGGTACTGTTTTCGAATGGACAAAATTGCAAAATTATGGAAAACACCAAAAATAGGCAGATTCATGTCCACAACTTCCGGCAATTGGGTTTTCAGCAGGGGGAGAAAAATTCTTTCGGTTGCTTTCCCCATGTAGCAGTCTTCCTGGGGAGGCTTTCCCACGACTGTGGCTGGATAAATCGGGTTTTCCCGACTGGTTATACAGGTAACATGGAAGGTGGGATAGGAATCCGCAAGGGAATAATATCCGGTGTGATCTCCGAAGGGACCTTCGGTCCGCATGTCGTCCAGGTCCACATAACCTTCCAGTATGATTTCCGCGTTTGCCGGAACTACCATGTCCACTGTCCGGCATCTGACCACCGGTACACCACTTTTGCGAAGAAAACCGGCAAACATCAGTTCACTGATCATGGGTGGCAACGGTGCTGTGGCTGCGTAGGTCAGTGCGGGGTCTCCCCCCAGCGCAACAGCTACCGGTACATGTCGGGTGTTTCGCCCGGCATTTCTGAGGTTCCTGGCTCCATCGTGGTGAATATGGATGTGCATGCCGGTGCTGTTTTGATCATAAATCTGCATTCGGTACATACCGATATTCTGTCGGCCGTTTTCATCCTTTGTGCAAACAAGGGGCAGGGTAATGAATCGACCGGCATCTCCCGGCCATGTTTTCAACACCGGAAATTGCCCGAGATCCACATCATTCCCCTCAAACACAAGTTCCTGGCAGGGGGCTTTCTTAACAATTCGTGGTTTGTAACTGGCAATTTCATTGAGGAGCGGGAGCTTTTTCAACTTGTCCATCAGGTTGCTTTCAAGTTGTGGAATCATTTCTTCCATAAGGGACTCAATGCGATGTGCAATGTCGTCCAGATTATCCACACCCAGGGCCAGGGCCATTCGGTCCATTGAACCGAAGAGATTGGTCACCACCGGAATCCGGCTGCCTGTTGGATTTTCAAACAGCAGACCGGGGCCGTTCATTTTGGAAATGCGATCCGTAAACTCACAGATTTCCAGTTCTGGGTCAATTTCTTCCGATACCCGAAGCAGTTTGTCCTGTTTTTCCAGTTCTGAAATGAACCATCGAAGGTCCCGATTCATGGGAACTCTCTATTTTTTTGCCGATTCCCAGTCTTTCAGGAATCGCGCGATACCGATATCGGTCAATGGATGTTTGATCATCTGATCCACAACCTTGGGCGGAATAGTAGCAATATCGGCTCCGGCCAGTGCCGCATCCCGGACATGAAGCGGGTTGCGAACAGATGCCACAATAATCTCTGTGTGCATACAGTAGTTATCGAAAATTTGTCGAATCTCCGGCACAACCCCAATTCCGTCCTGAACAATATCATCCAGCCGGCCTACAAATGGGGAAACGTAGGATGCGCCTGCTTTGGCTGCCAGAAGTGCCTGAGTGGCAGTAAAAATCAGAGTCACGTTGGTATGGATGTTCTGATTCGCGCACCATCTAACGGCTTTCAATCCCTCTGCCGTCATAGGGATCTTCACGACAATATTTTCCGCCCAGGTGGCAATGTCTTTTGCTTCCCCGATCATGCCGTCAGCATCCAGTGAAACCGCCTCTGCGGAAACCGGGCCCTTAACAAAAGAACAGATTTCATTAATAACTTCCCTGAAATTGCGCCCTTCCCGGGCCACAAGAGAAGGATTGGTGGTCACACCGTCGACCAGACCAAGCTCATGAAGCCGCCGGATATCTTCTACATTTGCCGTATCAATAAAAAATTTCATTTTCTCCTCCTGTGATAAAACCGGCCATCCGGTTGCTCATTCATTTTCTGTGGAATCTATGACTGTGTTTCCGGCGTCCACTGCTACTTCACCTTTTGCAATTTTGGCCACAGATGACACGCTGTCTTCACCGCCCAATACCAGCATCCTGACACCCTGGGTGTTGCGGCCGATCCGGCTTACACCGGATACTTTCACCCGGATGGCTTTCCCTGCCTCAGTAATAATTACCGCTTCGTCATCATTGTCCACCGGCATAACGCCAACTACCTTGCCGGTTTTCGGAGAAAGTTTCATATTGATAATTCCACTTCCCCCCCGGGACTGAAGGCGATATTCCGAAACAACGGTACGTTTGCCACTGCCAAATTCCGAGACGGTCAAAATATCCACATCATCCGGTACCACATTCATGGAAATCACGCGGTCTTTGCCCTTCAACCTTATACCCCGCACACCTGCCGCTGTCCGCCCCATGGGACGGACGTCGGTTTCCGCGAATTTGATTGCTTTACCCAATTCTGTCGCAATAAAGATATTGTCATTCCCGCTGGACAGAGACACAGACACAAGACGGTCCCCTTCCCTGAGATTGATCGCAACAATGCCGCCTTTTCTCGGGTGGGAATATGCGCTCAACATCGTTTTCTTCACTAGTCCTTTTTCAGTGGAAAATACAATATTTCCTTCATCTGTAAAACTGCGGGTTGTTAATACAGCTGCAACTCTTTCTTCCGTACTCAACATCAGCAGGTTTGCGATTGAGCGGCCTTTGGCTGCGGTGGAAAGCTCTGGAATACTGTAGGCCTTCAACCAGTAAACGCGACCAATATCGGTAAAAACAAGGATATCGTCGTGGGTAGATGCTATAAATACATTTTCAACAAAATCCTCATCCCTTGTGGTTATCCCTCGGATCCCTTTTCCGCCTCGATGCTGATTTCGATACGCTGTGATGGGCGTTCGTTTGATGTATCCTTCTCCGGTGATAGTGATGACAACATCTTCCTCCACAATAAAATCTTCAATGTTCATCTCCCGTTCTTCCGGTACAATCTGGGACAACCTCTCGTCACCAAAGGTTTCGACCGCTTCTTTCAATTCCTCCTTAACAATTCCAAGGACCTTTTGTTCACTGGCAAGGATTTCTTCCAGTTTCTGAATCAATTTCAGTAACTGACGATATTCTTCCAGGATCTTATCCCTCTCCAGCCCGGTGAGACGCTGAAGCTTCATATCCAGAATCGCCTGGGCCTGAAGATCGGAAAAAGAAAAGCGATCGATCAATGCCTTCTTTGCTTCCGGCGGGTTGGTTGCGGCTTTGATGAGTCGAATGACTTCATCGATATTTTCAATGGCAATTTTTAACCCTTCCAGGATATGGGCCCGTGCACGTGCTTTCGCCAGGTCAAAGATTGTACGCTTGACAATAACATCCTTCCTGAAAGCAACAAATTCCTCAATGATTTCCTTAAGATTAAGTATCTTGGGATGCAGATGAACCAATGACAGCAGGATAATGGAAAAACTGGATTCCAGTTGCGTATGTTTGAACAGGTGGTTCAGTAGGACTTGGGGAACGGTTCCCTTTTTCAGCTCTATCACTACCCGGATACCATCCCGATCGGATTCATCCCTGAGATCACTGATTCCCTCAATTTTCTTGTCTTTTACAAGAGTCGCGATTTTTTCAATCAGAGTGGCTTTATTCACCTGATAGGGAATTTCACTGATGATAATCTTTTCTCTGTCCCCTTTAAATTTTTCCACATAGGTTCGGGCACGCATGATGGCTTTTCCCCGTCCGGTTCGATAAGCACTTTCAATTCCAGAAATTCCATAAATAATGCCACCGGTAGGAAAATCAGGACCTTTGATGTGTTTCATCAATTCCGGCAATTCAATATCAGGATTCTCAATAGTGGCAATAATTCCGCTTATGACTTCCCTAAGATTGTGGGGCGGAATACTGGTTGCCATCCCAACGGCAATTCCACTTGACCCGTTTACCAACAGATTTGGAATCCTGGCGGGCAAAACGGTCGGCTCCTGAAGAGAACCATCGTAGTTGGGAAGAAAGTCCACCGTCTCCTTCTCCAGGTCATTGAGAAGTTCATGGGCGATTTTCTTCATTCGGATTTCCGTGTATCGCATGGCCGCTGCGGGGTCACCATCAATGGAACCGAAGTTTCCCTGCCCATCTACCAGCATATATCGCAGTGAAAAACTCTGAGCCATCCGGACAATGGTATCGTAGACTGCCGAATCGCCGTGTGGGTGATATTTACCAATTACATCACCGACAACTCTGGCTGATTTCTTATATGGCTTGTTATAGTCATTTTTCATGTCGTACATGGCATACAATACCCTGCGATGCACCGGTTTCAGTCCATCCCGTACATCCGGAATGGCTCGACCGACAATTACACTCATCGCGTAATCCAGGTATGATTTCTTTACTTCTTTTTCAATTTCTATCTTGCGAATATCTTCCGACATCTCTTACACCACCTGTCAGATATCCAGATTCTGGACGTCATGTGAATTTTCTTCAATAAACTGGCGACGGGGCTCTACCGCATCTCCCATCAACCGGGAAAAAGTATCTTCTGCTTCCACAGAGTCTTCTATGACCACTCGAAGTAGGGATCGGGACTCCGGATCCAGAGTAGTTTCCCATAGCTGTTCCGGGTTCATCTCACCAAGACCTTTATAACGCTGGATATTCAGGCCCTTCTGGGAATACTCCTCCACCTTTTCCAGCAGTTTGAAAATAGATTTGACCGTATCCAGTTCAACTCCGTCTTTTTTGATGATAATTTTTCGCTTCATAAAAGTTCCAACTGTTTTGAACAGACCGCCAAGCAGACGGAAAGAAGGAAGTCGAATGAGATTCTGTCCGATGACAGAGCCTGAAAATGCAATTCCGGAAATGCTATTCACCGTCAGTGTATAGTCTCCGTGCTCTTCATCAAAATCGATGGATTCCACTGTAAGACCATATTCTGTCAGTGCTGCCTTTAATTGGTGAACGTAGTCTGCTTTTTTAAACTCATTAGCTGAGATGCAGCCATAGGCCAACAGAAACTCCACAATCTTACGGCTGTATCCTTTTCTTTCCAGGCGTGAAAAATAGTCATTCATCTGTTTGGCTGATTTCAGTAAATCAAGCCATCTGCTGGTTCGGATGCGATTTTCACCGTCTTCCGGAACCAGTTGGTACCGCTCAAAGAACAATTGAAGCAGATACTCCTGCATCGCCATTTCATCTTTCAGGTAAACGCTTTTCTTTCCGGCTTTCACTCTGAATAATGGGGGTTGTGCAATATAGAGGTAGCCCCTCTCGATCAACTCCCTCATCTGTCGAAAGAAGAATGTCATAATGAGTGTCCGAATGTGGGCGCCATCGACATCGGCATCTGTCATGATAATTACCTTATGGTAGCGGAGCTTGCTGATGTCAAAATCTTCTTTCCCGATTCCGGTTCCAAGGGCAGTAATCATCAGGCGAATTTCCTGGGAAGAGAGTATTTTGTCGAAACGAGCTTTTTCTACGTTTAAAATCTTTCCTTTCAGCGGCAGAATGGCCTGACATTTTCTATCCCGGCCCTGTTTGGCGGATCCACCGGCAGAATCACCCTCCACTAAAAAGATTTCTGAAAGCGCCGGGTCTTTTTCCTGACAATCTGCCAATTTTCCCGGAAGATTTGAAGAATCCAGTGCGCCTTTGCGCCGTGTCAGTTCCCTGGCTTTTCTGGCTGCTTCCCTGGCCCGGGACGCGTCGATTGCTTTCTCAATGATTATTTTGGCAATTTTGGGGTTTCGGTCAAAATAGTCCATCAGGTTTTCACCGACAACTGATTCTACAATTCCCCTCACTTCAGATGAAATGAGTTTTTCCTTGGTCTGGGACGAAAATTTTGGATCCGGGTGTTTTACCGATAAAATTGCAGTGAGCCCTTCCCGTACGTCATCTCCTGAAAGCGTCACTTTTTTCTGTTTTTCCATACCGTTTGAAGACAGGTATGTGTTCAGTGTTCGGGTAAGGGCTGAACGAAACCCCATCAAGTGGGTTCCACCATCCTTGTTGTGAATGTTGTTGGCAAAGCAATACACTGTTTCATTGTAGGCATCGGTCCACTGCATTGCTACTTCCACAATTGTCCCATCTTTATCTTTATTAAAGAACACAACCTCGTGATGGAGTGGTTTCTTGTTGCGATTCAAGTGTTCCACAAAGGATACAATTCCACCCTCATAGTTGAAAGTCTTCTTCTCACCGGTTCGTTCGTCTTCAATACTGATCTTCAGCCCTTTGTTTAAAAAAGAAAGCTCCCGAAGGCGCTGGGCCAGTGTTTCAAATTCATATTCAAGGATCTTGAAAACATCCGGGTCCGGCTTAAATCGAATCAAGGTACCTGTCTTGCTGCTTTTTCCTATTTTATCAAGGGGGGTAACCGGTTCCCCTTTATGATATTCCTGCCTGTAAACAAAACCATCTCTTTTGATTTCCATTTCCAGAGTCTCAGATAGTGCATTTACAACTGAAACTCCGACTCCATGAAGACCACCGGAAACCTTATAGGAGCTTGTGTCGAATTTTCCCCCGGCGTGCAGTACGGTCATAATCACTTCCGCTGCCGGTCTATTTTCCTCGGTGTGCATGTCTACAGGGATGCCGCGACCATTATCTTCTACCGTTACACTGTTATCGACATGGATAACCACTTGAATATGGTCACAGTATCCGCCAAGGGCTTCATCAATTGAATTGTCCACCACCTCAAATACCATGTGGTGAAGGCCCGAACCATCATCAGTGTCTCCAATATACATTCCCGGGCGCTTTCTGACTGCATCCAGTCCTTTCAGAACCTTAATGCTGTCCGCATTGTACGTTTCGCTCATTCAGTTATTCCTTCTTTCTTCACTTTTCAACTGCACCAGCTGGTGTTGGAATCTGGAAAAGCGCTGGTGATCTGTTGTGGTTAACACAACTTGAAACTGGCCCATCACCAGGTCCAGGTTTCGGACCATATTGGTTTTGTCAAATTCCGAGTCAAAATCGTCCAATAACAAAACCGGTTTAATTCCTCTCTGTTGGTGAAACAGGTGACCAACGGTTGTAATTACATCAAAAAAAACCTTTTTTTGTTGGCCTGAAGAACTAAATTCCCGCACATCCTTTCCCTGGCGCAAAAAACGATAGCGATCCAGGTGGGAACCCGCAAGAACGATTTGCTTTTCCTGCTCAACCAATAAAAAACTGTCCAGTGATTTATCGGGTTGACTGGGTAAATACTCGATTTCTACACCTTCAGGAAGCAGTTTATTCAAAACAGATGTCAACCATTTTCGCTGTTTTGTCAGTTTCATCCTGTGCTCTTCCAGCACTCGGTTCCATGCTTGAATTATATCATTTCTTACCATTTTTTTCAACAGCAAACGCTTGTTATTCAGCGCTGTTCTATAGCCGGAAAGCGCCTGAATGTAGGCTGGAAAAAGTCGACTTAAAACCTTGTTAAAAAAGAGGTATGTATTCCTTCTACCGGCGCGTACAACATCAAGAGACTTCTGGTTGAGGATGAAAAAAGGAAACTGTGTGGAGATGGCTGCTATTTTTTCCCTTTCTTCGTTGAGAAATATCTCTTTTTGTTTTTCAGGCAACCTGTATCGAGCATCCAGATGACCGTTGTCTGTGTCAATCTCAACACGAAACCACAACTTTGAAAACATTATCAATTGTTGAACATTTCGGGTTCTGAACGATCTTCCACATCCTGCAAAGTAAATCGCTTCAAGAATGGATGTTTTCCCTGACCCGTTGGGACCGGAAATAACCGTCAGGTTTGGGTCAAACTGGATTTCTTTCTCCGTTAAAATCCTAAAATTTCTAATCCTACAATTACGGATCACTGCTGAACGACCTAATCTACTCCAGAATTAACGGGTTAATAAGAAAGGTATAATCCACACCGTTCTTTGTAAAAAGGAAATTGGCTGCTTTTTCCCCTGTTGTATCCATAAGGGCTCGAACTTCTTCCACATCGACGACGTTAAAAAATGAGCTGAGATATTCAATATTGTACCCTAGTTTAAAATATTTTCCCTTGTATTGAAGGGGTTTCCGAACAATACCCACTGATCCTTCGATATCCTGAAGGGAAGCAATAATATTTCCCTGGTCGAATTCGAAAATTATCTTTTTTGAAAATTGGCCACTGAGAGGTTGAAGCTCTTTAATAATATCTTTTATGTGGGCAACCTTCAGTAAGAGTTCGGTCAATTGCTCCTGATCTGTAAAAAATGAACGATAATCTACAAAAGATTGGTTGACCAGACGGGAAAAAAGAACCCTTGATCCGGCTTGAAAGAAAATATTTGTGCCGTCTCTTCCCATCAGAAGCATATCTGATTCTTTCGCATGCTGAATCATCTTTTTCAACTCAAGGAAGGTTTTCTTTGAGAGAATAAAATTTGTATTTTCTATTTCTTCTGTTTGTTCCAAAGCGGTGGAAGCAACAAAAAGGGTATGGCGATTTGATGTGACAATATTAATTTCATTATCGTAAAACTCAAAAAAAGCTCCATTTAAGGCCCTTTCTTTAATCATTTCCGTATTAATGGAAACGGATACGGTGCTGATTACATCAGAAATGGGGCCTTTTGGAAGTTTAACTATGTTGAATGAAAAATCATAGTCCGGAATAATTGGGTAATTATCATCTACCTGGGCATTAATGGAATAAAAACTTTGGCCTTTCTCTATTTTGAGCCATTCATCTTCAATCCAGAAAGTGATATCACCATCCGGAAGGACCCGCACAATTTCAAAAAATTTCTTCGCTGATACAATAACCACACCGTCTTCCTCAATATCCGCTTTCAACGCAACGGTCAAACCGACTTCAAGGTCTGTTCCTTTCAGATACAGTAATTGACCTTCAGCTTTAATATACATATTGGAAAGGATGGCAATTGTAGATCTTTTTTCGACAATTCCATTAATAAGGGAAAGCTCACGGATAAGATCTGCTTTGTTAATTGTGAAACGCATTTTCTATTTCTCCTCTGGAATATATTCTAGATTAGATTTTACCAGAAATAGTAGGGTTTGTGAATCCTGTGGAAAAACAATCAGGGAGTGAATTTTCCCTGTGGAAAATTATTTAAGGAATTGTGGAAAAATAAAACCTTTCACACATAAAAACCAGTCTGTGGAAAAGATATTATATAATTGAGTAGAAACAATCGTATCTTATAGAAAAATATTATTTTATAGATATTTTAAAACTGTCAATAAGTCGATTAAACTTAGGATCGTCCTTTATTTTTTTACGTATTTTTTCAACGCCATAAATAACAGTTGTGTGGTGTTTTTTTCCAAAACACCTTCCAATTTCAGGGTAAGATAAAGGAGTGAGTGTTTTACAGAGATACATGGCAATTTGCCTTGGAAGAACAACGGAAGCTGAATTGTTTTTTTCTTTGAGACGACCAGGTGTAATTTTATAAAAATCCGCAATGTATTGGATGATTGTATCAGGGGTGAGATTTTCATTGTCATTTGAGTATATCTGAAGACTTTTTTTAACGAGTGCGGGGGTAATCTTCTTATCATTGAGCTTCGCCACAGCAATTACTTTATTCAGGGCGCCTTCAAGTTCACGTACGTTCTGGCGGATTTTCTTTGCAATAAACAGGGCAATATCGTCTGGAAGCTGAATTTTGTGTTTTTCAGCTTTTTTCTGAAGAATTGCAATACGAACCTCGAGCTCAGGGGGTTGAATATCTGCGATAATTCCCCATGAAAATCTTGTCATAAGGCGTTCTTCCAGGCGGGAAATGTCTTTTGGTAGAGAATCACTTGAAAGAACAATTTGTTTTTGTCTGTCAAATAACTCATTAAAGGTATTAAAAAATTCTTCCTGGGTACCAACCTTACCTGCGAGAATATGAATATCATCCACCAGGAGAACATCACAATTTCTATAATTAAGCCGGAATTGGTCCATTTTTTTAGTTCTCACAGCAACAATATACTCATTCATGAATGCTTCAGCAGACAAAAAGGCAATCCTAAGATCTGTATACTGGTGACTGAGCTGGTGTCCAATAGCATGGAGGAGATGGGTTTTTCCAAGGCCCGTACCGCCATAGATAAATAGTGGGTTATATGTGTATCCGGGTTTTTCAGTTACCGCGATACTGGTTGCATAAGCCAATTCATTTGTAGGACCGACTACAAAATTTCCAAAGGTGTAATTTTCATTGAAACGGGGTTTTTTGAAACGAATTTTGGGTGTTGTTTCTGAAATATCTTGGGAGTGGGAAAATTCTTTACCTATGGATGCACTTTGAGACGAAGATGTTGATTTTGTTGTAAAATCAATCTCTTTTGTTATTTTCAATTCATCCAGTATCTGTTGAAGGAAAGTTTTATAGTAACGATTAATAAAATCAGCAAAATAAGTCTCGGGAACATGAACGGTAATTTTCCCGTTTTCACTGAATACCTGCTGACTATCCGCAAACCATTCATTGAAAGATTCAGTTGGAATACGGTCCGCCAGTTTTGTTTTAATTAGATCCCAAGTGTCCATTTTCCACAACTTTTCCACAGATTTGGTGAATATCTTATAATGAAATTGTCAACAACAAAAGGGTAGCATAAAGGGTGTGAAAAAAACAAGTGATTTAGGGGGTGAAAAAGTAATTGGTAAGAAAAATGGTGGGGCATTAGGGATTCGAACCCCAGACCCGCTGATTAAGAGTCAGCTGCTCTACCACCTGAGCTAATGCCCCATCCTGCGGCGGAAAATACTCTATCGGTTTTAAAAAGAAGTGTCAAGAAAAAAAGAAGGAGGCAACTGCCTCCTTCTTTTTATGAACTACTCAACGTAATCGAGATGGAAGTTTTTCTCTTTGTGGAATTTTAGATAGCGGTAAATATCGTTGCGATTTGGGTATACTCTATCTGTTATGTATTGAAAATACTCCGTTGGCTCCGGCAAGCGGCCAAGTAGGGCTGAAACAGCGGCCAGTTCAGCAGATCCAAGAAAAACCTGAGCATTGTCACCCATTCGGTTGTCAAAATTACGGGTTGATGTTGAAATTACAGTAGCATTTGCATTAACACGGGCCTGATTTCCCATGCAGAGGGAACATCCTGGAATTTCGGTGCGGGCACCAACAGCATTGTAAATACTGTAATAACCTTCAGTCATTAATGTAGCACGATCCATTTTGGTCGGCGGGGTAAGCCAGATTTTTGTTGGCGTTTGCTTTTCACCCTTCCATATATAGCCGGCTGCTCTGAAATGTCCAATATTGGTCATACATGATCCGATAAAGACCTCATCAATTTTGCGATTGGAAACATCTGAAAGAAGTTTAACATCGTCCGGATCATTGGGACATGCCAGAATCGGTTCTGTGATGTCGGAAAGTTCAATTTCCAGGACAGCTGCATATTCTGCGTTGTCATCCCGGCTCAGAAGATGGGGATGAGCCAGCCACTCTTCACAGGCTTCAATTCGTTGTTTCAGGGTATCGGCACTCCGAAATCCGGTCTCAATCATCTTTTTCATTAAGGCGATATTACTTCTCAGGTATTCCACAACAGTGTCTTCAGAGAGTTTTACTGTTGCTGCAGCCGCAGAGCGTTCAGCAGAGGCATCTGTCAGCTCAAAAGCCTGTTCAACCGTGAGGTCCGGTAAGCCCTCAATCTCGAGGATTCTTCCGTTGAAGATATTCTTCTTATTTTGTTTCTCTACAGTCATCAGACCTTTCTGAATGGCAAAATAAGGAATTGCGTTGACTGCATCACGCAGGGTAATGCCGGGGTTAAATTTTCCCTTAAATTTTACCAGGACAGATTCCGGCATATCCAGTGGCATGAAACCCAATGCCCCGGCAAACGCCACAAGTCCGGATCCGGCAGGAAAAGAAATACCCAGTGGAAAACGGGTATGACTGTCACCGCCGGTACCGACAGTATCTGGAAGAATGAGCCGGTTGAGCCAAGTGTGTACCACACCATCTCCAGGATGAAGGGATACTCCTTTTCTTGAAGTTATAAAATAAGGAAGTGTTTGATGCATATGAACATCAGAGGGTTTGGGATAGGCAGCTGTGTGGCAGAAAGACTGCATGAACAACCCAGCCTGGAACTCGAGACAGGCAAGCTCTTTCAATTCATCTGCTGTCATTAGTCCGGTGGTATCCTGAGAACCCACAGTAGCCATAGAGGGCTCACAGGCAGTACCGGGAAGGACACCGGCCTGGCCACAAGCTTTCCCAACAATTTTTTGAGCAAGAGAATATCCCTGATTGGTTTTTGGTGTTGGATTATCCGGTGCAATAAAAGAGGTTGATTCCGGTAGATTCAGTGTTCTTCTTCCTTTCTGAGTCAATGCGCGGCCAATGATCAGGTTTAAACGTCCGCCGGCGCGGAATTCATCTTTCAGTGTGGCGGGCTTAATCTCAAACGAGGAAAGAACTTCCTGGTTTGAGGAAAAAATCTTTCCATGTTTTGTATTAATTGTTACCACATCTCCAGTTTTTAGTTTTGTGACATCACATAAAATGGGCAAGCCGCCTGAGTCTTCCGCGGTGTTGAAAAAAATAGGGGCAATCAGGTTCCCGAGCACAATGCCGGCCCGACGTTTATTGGGAAGAAAATGAGTATCTTCGCCAATATGCCACATCAGCGAATTGCAGGCAGATTTTCTGGATGATCCGGTTCCAACAACATCACCAACAAAAGCGACCTGGAAACCCTCTTCTCGAAACTTGCGAATCATTTCCAGTCCATCAGGGAAACGGGATTCGCCCATGCAAAGGGAGTGCAGCGGGATATCCGAGCGGCTCCAGGCATCCTTTGCAGGAGAAAAATCATCTGTGTTGATTTCTCCGTCAACCCTGTAGATCTTGACGTTGAATTCTTCCGGGAAGGCGGGTCGACTGGTAAACCATTCTGCATCTGCCCAGGACCGGAGTACTGCCATAGCCCGGGGATTGGTATCGGACATTTCAACAATCCGATCATAAGCATTATAGATGAGAATGGTATGTTTGAGAGCCGTTGCGGCAAGGTCCCCCAACGTATCATTTGAAAGAAGGGAGATTAAGGGTTCAATATTGTAACCACCCAGCATTGTACCGAGACAGGTAACAGCTTCTGCGGGGGAAACGACTGGGGATTTTGTTTCCCCACAAGCAATTTTGTACAGCCAGGCTGCCTTAATCTTTGCGGCTGGATCCACCCCAGGAGAAACATGTTCAAGTAGCAAGTTCAGAAGATACTGTTCTTTCCCTGCCGGAGGGCTTTCCAGGAGTTTGCACAACTGTTTTACCTGTGATGGGTTTAGAGGAAGGGGTGGAATTCCCTTTTCCCGACGCTCATTTGTGTGTTTTGTGTAAGCTTCAATCATTTTTTCCTCCTGGAAAGTACAATTCAGATATACGGCGATATTATACCGGATAGAATGACAGAAGACTGTGTTTTTTTAAGGCTGGATGGAAATGAAGTGGCGGCTTTTTGAAAAAGGCGTTGACAGGCGTGATTCAGTCGCATATGATACTGGCGAACTGACGACCACGATGAAAGGAGTGGAATATGCGACCGACATTCAAACCCAACCGCAGAAAGAGACACAAAACCCACGGTTTTCTTGTCAGGATGAAGACAAAGGCCGGGACGAGAATAATCAATGCAAGAAGACGCAAGGGCAGAAAGAAACTTGCAGCTTAACACTTGGGTATTTCCAGAGAAATCAGTCTGAAAAAGCGACCGCAATTTCTTTGTGTTTATGACGAAGGACGTAAAAAGAATTGTAGAACATTTGTCCTTTATTATTTAAGTGGTTGTGAAGAAAAGCGGTTCGGTTTTACTGTGTCTCGAAAAATCGGGAACGCAGTCATAAGAAACAAAGTGAAAAGAAGGCTCGGTGAGCTGGTGAGAAAACATTATGACCGCTTTGATAACGGCACATGGTATGTATTCAACGCCAAGCGTCGCACAGCCCTGGCTTCCTTTGCGGAGTTGGACGCGGATTTCGAGCTGTTTTTTCAGGAGGCACATGAAAAGGCTTCTGCTGATTCTCATCAAAGGGTATAGAAAATTTATTTCACCAATCTTTCCCTCGAGCTGCAGATTTACGCCGACATGTTCCCAGTTTGGTTATGAAGCTATTGAAAAATATGGTAGTTGGAAGGGTGGTTGGCTGGCTTTGAAAAGGATTTGCCGATGCAATCCATTTCATCGGGGCGGCCATGATCCGGTTCCATGAGATGGGGAAATAATTACCAGGGAGAAAAAATGGAGAAGCGTACTGTTCTGGCAATTGTGATTTCGATCGTTTTTATCCTGATATGGCAAAAAATGGTGGTGGATAAAGTAAACCCCGGGAAAGCACCGCAAACTGAAGTCGTGTCCCGAGAGGGCGACAACAAGACGCCGATGCCTGTGAACGGAAACATTGAAAAATCTGGAGTAGAATCTCCGAAAATAAGTCAACAAACAGAAGATATAGATACAAAATCCACTGAAGCAGACTCGGATATGGCAAATGTTCAGTCTGGAGAGGATTTACCGGAGCAATTTGTGACCCTGGAAAACCAGTTCATAAAGCTCAAATTCACGAACAAGGGCGGAAGGCTTCTTTCAGCGCAGATAAAAGGATATAAGGACGAATCGGGCAGAGAGATGGAGCTGGTGAACCCGGTAATGGCCGAACGTTCACTAACGCCGTTTTCAACCGAGGGAAAGCTTGAATATTTAAACAAAATTGGATTTAAGGTTGTTGAAGATCATTCAAGTGTAATATTTACATATGATGCCGGAGATAAGAGAGTTGAAAAAAAATTCGAGTTATCCGAAGGGTATCAATTAAAAGTCACCGTTCATGAAGAAGGTTTCGGGGAATTGGAATTGAGTCTTGGCCCAGGAATTGATTCAGCGGAGAAATTGAATAGTCGGTACAGCACCGAAGACACAGTGGTCTTTTACACTGACGACAGTGTTGAGAGAATTAATAAAAAGAAATTGAAAAATGGAGCATTGGCTGAGACTAGGCTGGAATGGGTTGCCATAGAAGATAAGTATTTTGCAAAAATATTCAAGCCTGAAACAAAAAACTTGAAGATAATTGGAGCAAAACAGAGCTATAAAGGGGAAAAGAAAGATATTGACGTTTCGGACGTTGTTTTTGTTGGGAAGAATATCAAAGGGACCCTTTTTCTTGGGCCAAAAGATTACGATGTTGTGAAGAAACTTGGCAACCACTACGAGAAAATTGTCAATTTTGGGTTTTTTGGTGTATTTGCGAAATGGTTGTTTTTTGCTTTGAGATGGATAAATGGATGGATACACAATTACGGGTGGTCTATTATTCTGTTAACAATATTGATTCGATTGTTAATTTTTCCGATCAGCCAGGCTGGCCTGAAGTCAATGAAAGACATGCAGCGGGTTCAGCCCAAAATGAAGGAAATTCAAGCGAAGTACAAAAAATTCGGTAAGGACTTGACGAAGAAACAGGAGATGAATCGGGAAATTCAGGAGCTTTACAAGAAAGAAGGAGTAAGTCCATTGGGCGGCTGTCTGCCGATGGTTCTCCAGATGCCCATATTTTTCGCGTTCTGGAGCCTCCTGTTGAATGTGATTGAGTTGAGACAGGCACCCTTTATATTCTGGATAAAGGACCTGTCTGCTTATGATCCTTACTACGTTTTACCGGTTTTGATGGGAGTCAGTCAATTGATTTCTCAAATGATTACCCCGTCAACCGGGGACGCAAACCAGAAAAAGATGATGTACGCATTACCGATTGTGTTTACTGTTGTTCTGGCAACAGCGCCGAGCGGTTTGATTGTATATTGGACAACAAACAATCTGTTCCAGATTGTGCAGCAGATGCTTGTTAATCGTAGCATGAAAGAAGCTGTTGGGGAGTAAAGTATGGCGTTGGAAAAGAGTTTGTTTTCAGGAAAAGACGTTGAGGAAGCACTGGACAAGGCAAGCCAGTACTATAATGTAAATGAAACGCTCCTTCAGTACAGAGTGGTGGCAAGGGACCAGTCTTTGTTTTCTCCGCTGAATGGTGAGGTGACGGTTAAAATTGAAAGAATAGGAAAGCAAAAAGGAAAACGAAGGGTTCCGGACCAGATTGAGAAGGTCGAGACTATGCTCAATGACCTGTTCCTGAAGGCAAAACTGAATGCAAAAGCGGTATACAGGCACACGAATGGATCCGTCGAGTTTGATGTCTCTGGAAGGGATACGGACCTTTTACTCGAGAAGAATGGGACTTTGCTGGATGCTTTTCAATACCTTGTAAATCGAATGATTCCACGGAACACCAAGATGAAGATAGTACTGGAATGTGAGTCTTTCAGGAGAAATCGGGTACGAGAATTGCAGAGTATGGCAGAAAAAGCGGCTTCAAAGGTTCGGGATTTTGGAAAACCCTACCTTTTTTCTCCAATGAATCCGGCAGAAAGACGCCAGATTCACCTCGCATTGCAGGATGACAAGATGATTTCTACTGAGAGCCTTGGTGATGGTCACTACAAGCGGGTGAAGGTGTATATTAAAAAGCGAGGATAAGGATGGAGACAATCGGGGCAATTGCGACACCGGCAGGCGCCGGGGGCGTCGGGATTGTCCGTGTGTCCGGAGAAAATGCTCAGGAAATTTTCAACAGATTTTTTCATACCGAATATGCGGAAATAGAAGAAAAACATGCCTATTTTGGAAAAGTAACAGACAGGGAAGGGAATGCTCTGGACAGCGGTATCGGTTTATTTTTCAAAGGTCCCAGATCCTATACCGGTGAAGACATCGTCGAATTCCAAATTCATGGAGCTCCCATTATTCTGAAACGCCTGTTACAGGAGATTTTGCAAAGCGGGTTGGCACGGTTGGCTGAGCCAGGTGAATTTACAAGACGGGCCTTTCTCAATGGAAAGCTTTCATTGACGGAAACCGAACGATTGAATCTGTTGCTCCAGGCGGAAACGGAGCTTCAACTTCGGGTAGCCCGGGAATTAGAGAAAGGAAGAATGGCCCGAAGGGTCCGCGAAATAAGAGAGCGTCTCCTTTCTTTGGGTAGCCGCGTAGAAGCTTCAATTGAATATCCGGAAGATGATGAAACCGGAAGTGCTCTTAATTCTATTCAGGAAGATGCATCTTCATTAGTGAATGAAATGAAAAGACTTTCTGTCACGTATGACAGGGTTATTCATTGGGTAGAAGGAATCAGGGTTGTGATTGTTGGAGCACCTAATTCCGGTAAATCATCCCTGTTGAACGCGATTGTCGGGTATCAGCGCGCAATCGTAACGGCGACGCCAGGGACAACCCGTGATACGGTGGAAGTGACAACTGATATTGAAGGCCTGCGGTGTACTTTTGTGGATACTGCCGGGTTTCGAGAACCTGGGGATGAGGTGGAAGCCGCTGGAATTTCCCGTGCAAGAGACCAATTGGAATTAGCAGATGTAGTAATCCTTGTATGGGATGCGGAAAATGTATCAGAATCCAGGGATATTGAGCGTCAGATTCCCGCCAGCACTTTCGTGATTAAGATTCAGAGCAAAGCTGACTTACTGAATGAAATTCCCCCGGGTTTTGTTGCTGTCTCGGCAAAAACTGGACTTGGGATAGGGGAAGTTTTAAAAATGGTGTGGACATTGTTTGACAATGTGGACCTTGAGCATGTTTTCTTGTTCACCGAAAGGCAGAAGAGGGCAGTGGAATCTGCTACCAGTGAGTTAGAGAGGGTACTTTCTTTCTTACGAGATGATCGAACAGTGGAAATGGCAGCGGCACATCTCGGAATTGCATGCTGGCACCTTGAGACAATTATTGGTGTGGTTACAACGGATGAGATTCTGGATGGAATCTTTTCAAACTTTTGTCTGGGGAAGTGACGGTATGGACAATTTTGATGTGATTGTTGTTGGTGCGGGCCATGCCGGTTGCGAGGCAGGTTCTGCAAGTGCTCGAATGGGTTTGAATACCTGTCTATTGACCGTGAATTTAGATGTGATCGGGCAGCTTTCCTGTAACCCGGCTATTGGTGGTTTGGGCAAAGGCCAGATAGTACGGGAGATTGACGCGATGGGCGGGCTGATGGGAGAAGTGACAGACGAAGCGGGAATCCAGTTTCGCATGCTGAATAAGAGCCGTGGCCCTGCGGTCCAGGCACCCCGTGCACAGGCGGACAAAGTTATGTACAGGTTGGCAATGAGAAGGCGTCTGGAGAACACCAGAAACCTCCGTGTGGTACAGGATGTTGCGACAGCTATATTGACGAAAGGAAACCAGGTGACAGGGGTTGAGTTTATATCCGGAGAAACACTTTCATGCAGGGCAGTTATTGTGGCGACAGGCACGTTTCTCGGCGGACAGATTTTTATCGGGAACAAGACCTATTCTGCCGGACGAAGCAATGAACTGTCGTCGATTGGGCTACGACACAGCTTATTAAATCTTGGATTCCAGTTGAGTCGGATGAAAACCGGAACACCCCCAAGGGTCCATCGTGATTCAATTGATTTCGGTGAAATGGAGATCCAGCCCGGAGATGAGCCGCCAATCCCTTTTTCGTTTCGGACAGGTTCATTAAAATTGGATCAGGTCCCCTGTTATTTAACATATACAAACAGAGATACCCATCGCGTCATCGAAGAAAATATGGAGAAGTCCGCACTGTTTTCCGGTGCCATTCAAGGTGTGGGTCCTCGGTATTGCCCTTCAATTGAAGACAAACTCAGAAAGTTCCCGGATCGGGTACGACATCAGGTTTTCCTGGAACCGGAATCACGATTTACTGCTGAATATTATGTCAACGGAGTTTCAACTTCCCTTCCTGTGGAAATTCAGAAGGCCTATTTGAATACAATCACCGGAATGGAAAGGGCGGAGATTACTCGGCCCGGGTATGCTATTGAATATGACAGCATTAGTCCTCTTGAGCTGCAATTGACACTGGAAGCAAAAAACGTGAGTGGCTTGTTTTTTGCCGGACAGATAAACGGCACTTCCGGATATGAAGAGGCGGCAGGTCAGGGATTGGTCGCTGGAATAAATGCAGTACAGGTAATTCGAGGAGAAGCGCCGCTGATTCTGGATCGGAAGGAGGCATATATTGGAGTAATGATTGATGATCTGATCACGAGGGGTGTGGATGAACCCTATCGGATGTTCTCTTCCCGTGCGGAATATCGATTGCTGTTGGACCATCTTTCTGCGGATCGCAGATTGATGGCATATGGTCATAAATATGGCTTGATAGCAAAAGAGGTGTTTGACGCTATGGAAAAGAAATATAGTGAAATCGATCGGTATTGCTCAGAGGCGACCAAAGTTTCCGTACGGGAGAGTTTTCAAACTACAACCTGTCTGGAAGAGCGGGGAATTGAGTGGAAAAATGTTATAACTCTGGAAAAGTTGATTAGAAGGCCGGACGTGAATCTGGAAGAACTGAAGGGTAAAATGATTGCGGACTGGGCGCCGTTATGGCCCAGAGAGGTTTCTGCAAGGATTCGGTACAGAGGTTATGTTGACCGTGAGAATTCCAAAATTGAGAACACGGCAAAAATGAGGACGATGTCGATCCCGAAGGGGTTTGACTTTAATAGGCCTGGTTTGTCCCGCGAGGTGATTGAGAAGCTTGAAAAGGTTCAGCCAGCCACATTGGACCATGCTTCGAGAATACCCGGTATAACACCGGCAGCGATAACGGTTCTGTATCTAAGCCTTTCAAATGAAAAGAAAAGATAAAAAGTGTTCCACGTGGAACATTGCCGCAATAGCTGTAGTTGTGGGCATTTGAGCGGGCAACTTTACCTTCTCTTTCAATGCGAGGTATGATAAATTGATCGCTATGAGTAGAATTATTGCAATCGCAAATCAAAAAGGCGGGGTCGGGAAAACGACAACAGCGATTAACCTGGCTGCCTCCCTTGCAGTGGCCGAAAAAAAAGTATTATTGGTAGACTTTGACCCGCAGTCCAATTCAACCAGCGGGATTGGTATTGATAAGGAAGACAAGGAGAGAAATATCTACACCTGCCTTTCCGGAGATGTTCCGGTACGAGACTGTATACGGGATACGGACCTGGAATGGTTGAAGGTGATTCCTTCGAACAGAAATCTGGCTGGAGCGGAAATAGAGCTGGTCAGTCAGATTGGAAGGGAGTTTTTCCTCCGGAATCTTCTGGTTCCATTGAAAGATGATTTTGAATATATATTAATAGACTGCCCCCCATCTCTCGGTTTGTTGACGGTAAATGCGCTGGTTGCAGCTGAGTCCATCATCATTCCCATACAATGCGAGTATTTTGCGTTGGAGGGAGTAACAGACCTGATGCGAACAATTTCCATGATCCGGGATAGCGTAAACCCTTCCCTGGAATTGGAAGGGGTCGTGCTGACAATGTACGACGATCGAACCAACTTGTCGCAGCAGGTCACGCTGGAAATCCAAAATTATTTTAAAGAGCGGGTATTCGAAACGGTAATACCAAGGAATGTCCGCCTTGGTGAGGCGCCCAGTTTTGGCCTTCCGGTTCTGATGTATGAGATCAAATCACGGGGGGCCCAGTCTTATCTGAAACTGGCAAAGGAGCTGATTGAGCATGAAACGAAAAGCGTTGGGTAAAGGGATCCAGTCACTGATTCCCCAGACCCCTCCGTCGGAAAATTTGGCTGAAGTAGATATCTCCCGCATCAAACCATCTCCCTACCAACCAAGGCGCCGTTTTGATCCTGAAAAGTTGGAAGAGCTGGCCACGTCCATACGAAATTCCGGGATTATCCAACCGGTAGTCCTGGCAAAAGATCCAGATGGGAATTACACTCTGATTGCTGGGGAACGCAGGTGGCGAGCTGCCCAATTGGCTGAAATGACCCGGATCCCGGCTGTTTTTCGGGATCTTCCGGAAGAAAAGAAGGCTGAATATGCCCTAATCGAGAATATTCAACGCCAGGATTTGAATCCGGTGGAAGAAGCATTGGCATACAAAAGTCTGCTGGAGCGGTATGAGTTGACCCAGGAAGAACTGTCGGGTCGACTTGGAAAAAAGCGCAGCAGTATTACCAACATGCTGAGGATTTTGAGACTTCCCGAGGAAGTGCTGGCAGCGATAGAGGATGGACAGGTCTCACTGGGGCATGCAAAGATTCTCTCCGGTATTTCTGATGCTGACCGTCTGTTAAAGGCGGCACGGGAGATCCGGGAAAAAGGCCTGACTGTTCGGGCACTGGAAGCCCGCCTGAAGAAAACAACAAAACCTGCTGTTTCAACAAAAAGAGCGGATGTATTTCTCCAGGATGGAGAAGAGCGTTTGTCAAAGAAATTGGGAACCGGTGTGAAAATCAAGGGAGATGCCACCCGGGGGTCCATTGTGATTCGATATCATTCCAAAGAACAACTGATTTCGCTCTTTGAATCTCTGATAAAGAGGTGAGGTATGAAGGAAAAGGAAATGAACGGATTTCTGGATCAAGGCACAACATTCAAGGGTGATCTGGTTTTTGAAGACCTGCTGCGCATTGACGGTAAGTTTGAAGGAACGATTCGTTCTGAAAGCGAACTGATCATTGGCGATAGTGCACAGGTAAGAGGTGATTTGACGGTAGACTCCGTTACCGTGAACGGACGCGTGGAAGGGAAAATTACGGCAAAAAGTAGAATAGAAATCAACAGTCGCGCCCGGGTGACGGGTGAGTTGCATTCACCGGTGCTGTCTATACAGGATGGGGCTGTGTTTGATGGAACCGTGACGATGGGGAACCCTCCTGTGGATAAAAAGGAAAAACTTCCTGCCGGGGACAAGGGTAAATGAGCTGGTTCAAGCGAAAAGACGACAAGATAACAACGGAGCTGTCGGACAGGGGGAAAATCCCAGCCGGGTTATGGGTTAAGTGTGATCAATGCAGGGAAATTATTTATCAAAAGGAAGTCGCTGCTTTTGGGATGGTTTGTCCCAAATGTTCGCATCATTTCCCCATTCCGCCGGAAGACAGATTGGAGCAGCTTTTCGATGGAACGCCCTACAAGTTTCTGTTTCGGGACATTCAACCGGATGATCCCCTTAGGTTTTCTGCTGCGAAGTCTTATCGGGATCAGTTGAAGCGTCAGGCAGATAAAAATAAGATAGACGAAGCTGTCGTCGTCGTGGAAGGGAAGTTGGGGAAGCAACAAGTGATTGTTGCCATTATGGATTTTTCCTTTCTGGGCGGAAGTATGGGTTCTGTAGTAGGGGAGAAACTGACCCTTGCTGTGGAAGCAGCTTTGAAGAAAAAGAACCCCCTGGTTATTTTTTCCTGTTCTGGTGGCGCAAGAATGATGGAGGGGGCGCTTTCTCTGATGCAGATGGCAAAAGTGAGTGCCGCTCTGTCTCGGTTGGACAAAGCGCATATTCCATATATATCTGTACTGACCCATCCGACCACAGGTGGCGTGACAGCCAGTTTTGCCATGTTGGGTGATGTAAATATTGCTGAGCCGGGGGCTCTTGTCGGATTTGCCGGACCACGGGTCATTCAACAGACTATTAAAGCTGATCTGCCAAAAGGGTTCCAGCGATCAGAATTCCTTCTGGCTCACGGGATGGTTGACCGTGTTGTTCCCAGGAACCGGATGAAAGATGAACTCATCACTATACTAAACCTGCTATATGCATGAACGAAACGCCTTTTTGTATCCGGAAGCACTGGCTTATCTCTCTTCATTTGAACAATCTAAAATTAAACTTGGCTTGCAGCGGATTCAACGCCTTCTGGAGAAACTGGGGCAACCACAGCGCAGCTTCCGTACTATTCATGTTGCCGGGACCAACGGAAAAGGGTCAGTTGCAGCTATGCTGGATAGTTTTTTATCTTCGGACAACCGGCTAATCGGTCGCTTCTGTTCACCCCATTTAATTACACCAAGGGAGAGGATCCTGGTGGACAGTCGTCCCATTACGCGTCAGTGGTTTTCTGCGTCTTTATCTTATCTCCGGGACATTCTCGCAGACAATGAGGAGCAACCTTCTTATTTTGAGTTAATGACAGCTCTAGCCTTTTATGTCTTTCGATTCATGGAAGTGGACACGGCAATTGTGGAAACCGGTCTGGGGGGTCGACTGGATGCAACCAATACTTTGGTACCGGAGTTGGCAGTGATCACTTCAATATCCCTGGATCATACCAGTATGCTGGGAGAGTCCGTGCCGGCGATTGCCCTTGAAAAAGCGGGTATCATTAAACCTGGCGTTCCAGTAGTGGCACTGGAAAATACAGAGGCATTTCCCTGGATTGCAAATGCGGCCAAGAAAATGTGCGCTCCAGTTATCCCTGTGGTACCTGAGTTTCTCACCAAAGAAAAAGGGCATCAGGCCACCGTCCGGGTGAAAATGAAAGGGAAGGTCATATCGGCCACTTCACCCTTGAAAGGGTCCTTTCAGGGGGAAAATTTAGCGCTCGCGTTGGCGGCCTTCCATGTTCTGACCGGTGAAACCGGGGACGTGAGCAACCGGCTTTCTAAGCTTAACTGGCCGGGCAGAATGGAGATATTGCCAACTTCTCCTCCGATTCTCCTGGATGGTGCCCATAACCCTGCAGGAATGGAAAAGTTTCTGGACAGTGCAGGTGCAGAATTTGACACTGGATTGGTTGTATTCGGATGTATGCGGGATAAGAATGCTGAAAGAATGTACCGGATGCTTCGAAAACGCTTTCGGCATATTGTGCTGACTTCGGGCGGGTACCATCGATTCATGGACAGAAATGCCTTTGAGAAGGGGCCTATTTTTGACTCACCTTACTTGAAAATCTCACAAGTTATAGAAAATATGGGTAATTATCCATCGGTTGTGGTGACGGGGTCTCTCCATCTTGTCGGTGATTTTCTGAAATCTCTTGCCATAGATCATACATATCGGGAGGTGCTCCTTGGAATGGAACCGTACTGCGATATTTTTGATTCTGATCCTGCTTGAGGCGTGCTATGGACCGCCACGAACTCGAACTTCTGAACCGGGGGAGGGTGCATCCGGTATTCAGACCGGGAAGTTGTTCGAATATGAGAAGGGACTGGCTTCCTGGTACGGAAAAGATTTTGACGGAAAACCTACAGCATCAGGGGAAATCTATGATATGTATAAGGTTTCGGCCGCACATAAGACGCTGCCACTGGGTACCCATGTTCTGGTAAAGAACGAAAGAAACGGCCGGACCCTCGAGCTTGTAATTAACGATCGGGGACCCTTTGTCCATGGAAGGATTATTGATCTTTCCTATAAGGCAGCTCAGAAGCTGGGCTCTGTGGATGAGGGTGTTGTGCCGGTGACCCTTTACCTGTTTAACAGAGTGACAGAGAACTGCTTCGCCGTTCAGGTGGGCGCATTTTCATTCAAAAGCAACGCAAAGGCATATGCGGCAGGATTGACCAGTAAAACCAGCCATACCGCCAGGATTGTGAAACGGGGAGGCCTTTATAAAGTACTGCTTGGCCAGTTTCCAGATGAAACCGCTGCCCACTCATTTGGATGCAAGCTGGATCTTGATTTTTTTATCGTTTCGTGTAATTGAGCGCTTCCCGACACAAACGCCCTGTCAAGCCATTTAACTTTCTTACCGAAGTGGTCCCTGTAGGGTCATCCGGCAGCTTACCCTGAGTGTGCTTCATGCGGTGCCTCCAATGTGCCATTCATATAGCCCCGCGGGGCGCTATGAATGGAAGCGGGTTCTGATTCGGAAACAGGTTGCCTGACGGGTTTTCGTTGCATGCATTCGATTCGGGAGAGTTTCCGGTCGATGGTAT